>Ga0172375_10003908_pt1 | contig 22376 bp, 17 predicted proteins | sample LakKiv1m_FD_114537 | JGI IMG/M metagenome (GOLD analysis project Ga0172375, IMG submission 114537) | Freshwater microbial communities from Kabuno Bay, South-Kivu, Congo - kab_092012_11.1m | ecosystem: Environmental > Aquatic > Freshwater > Lake | place: Democratic Republic of the Congo... | reverse complement strand
GCTGTTGGCTTGGGGGTGACGGTAACACCAATCTGAGCGTTGGCAGAGCCAGCAGTCGGTTTAGGGGTGGTTTTGGGAATGTTTCCACCTCCACCCTCGGGCATCATGGCTTTGGAACGATTATCAAAGTTGATATTGGGATTGGTGATGGCAATGGAAGAAATCGCAACGACAATTACGGTAAATATTGTGGCGATGAGGGCACCCATTAAGGTTTATTGTATCTGGTTACCAAATTTCGTAAATGACTGAAACAGCCTTGGTGATATCAATGCTTTCAGTTCCAAAACTACCTTCACTGGAACTTATGGTACTTGAGGCATCAACCTGATCATCAGCAAAGGATACTACTCTGCCCACACGTTTGCCCATTGACTTGGCGATTTTGACCGCTTCTTCTTTGGCATTGGCTATGGCTAGTTTTCTGGCATCTCTTTCTGTTTGATCTTTGTCGGCAGGTATAAAGGAGACTGAGGAAATTGAAGTAGCTCCTTTTGAATATAAAGTTTTTATTAATTCGTTTGTTTTGGACACATCATTAAAGGTGATTTTGAACCCATTTGCTATCTGGAATACTTTTACTACACCTGAGGATTGCTGAGCAGAGGTAACAGATGTGGTGTAGAAAGATTTTTCTATTTTTGCATCGGCTCCGACAATATTTTTGGCTTCATTGATGAGAGCAACTAAACCAGACTCACCTGCGTCAATGGCAAGTGCCGAATCGAAGGCAACATTGGTTCTGGTAACGATAAGAGAAACACTTTGGGGTACTGTAGATACTTTGCCAATACCTGACACTGTTAGTGTGGCTGGCTTAATTATCTGACTGAAGAGAAATAACAAACCAAGACCGAGACCAATTTTAAAAATTGTAAGGAATGGTTTTAGGTCAAATTTTTGTTCTGAGTGTGTTATTTGAGGCACTGGAGGGATTACTGGTGTTTGAGGAGAAACTAGAGGAGTGTTAACTGTGTTGTAAGGAAATTGTGTGTCCATTGTCTTTTAATATAGTTCACCAGCCTTAATAACTTCTTCAATTAATCTATTGGAGTAACCCCATTCGTTATCGTACCAAGCCAAGACTTTTACAAGAGTGCCATCGACGACACGCGTCATATCAAGATCGACGATGCTGGATTCTGGTCTGCCAACAATATCGGAGGAGACAAGAGGTTCATCGGTAACAGCGAGGATACCTCGATATCGAGGATCATTGGCGGCATCGACAAAAATTTGATTTACCTCTTCGATGGAGGTGGAACGACGAGTGACAAAGGTGAAGTCGGTAATAGAGCCAGTGATAACGGGAACACGAAGAGAGATGCCGTCAAAAAGACCTTGAAGCTCAGGGATGGCTTGGGTGGCGGCGATGGCGGCGCCGGTACTAGTTGGAACGATGTTTTGGGCGGCTGCACGGGCCCTTCTTAGATCTCTATGAGAGTTATCTTGAAGATTTTGGTCATCTGTGTAGCCGTGAACTGTGGTGAGCATTGCCTTGAGAATGCCAACCTTAGAATGAAGAATGTCGGCGACAGGAGCAACACTGTTGGTGGTACAAGAAGCGTTGCTTATGACAGAAAGCGTGCCTGTGCGATCTTTGGTGATTACTTCTTTGTCATTTACTCCAAGCACGGCCGTAGGAACACCTTCGCCCTTAGCTGGTGCAGAGAGAACCACAAAACGAGCACCCCCTTGAATGTGAAGAATAGCTTTGTCGAGACTGGTGAAAGCACCCGTGGACTCTATTACGACCTCAGCACCAAACTCAATCCAAGGAATCTTGGCTGGGTCGCGCTGTGCTAGCACGGGGATCTTGAATGATTTATCTTTTAATTCAATAGTGATGTAGCCAATAAGGGGTTTGGTGTCTGTAACGTCTTTGGGGTCTTGAACTTCTTCGGAGGAAATTGAGTAGGGGAGAGTGCCATATGCAGTATCGTAACGAAGGAGGTGAGCCCAGCCAGCCACGTTTAAAGAACCAGAGGTATTTATGGCGACAAGAGCAGCATCGTCTGTGTGAGATTGAAGCCAGACCCTCATAGCCGAGCGTCCGATTCTTCCAAAACCATTGATCGAAAAATTTACCATGGCAGGCTTTTTATTAACTAATTCAGTTTAGCACGGGAAGATCGACCACATCTGTGATGTAGAGCTTCTAATAACAAGACTGGTTGTCAGATGATGATCGACGAAGAATTGAGTGGTGATTGTAAGCGTCTGAACCATCTGAGTGAATGGTGCGGAAACCAACCGTTTGGTCATTGTTCCAGTTTGATTCTGCCACAACACAGTCTTTACCATTATTTTTTACCTCAACACAAATGGCTACATGACCCTCACCATGACCTGGTTCGCCATCCCAAACGACAATATCTCCTTCCACAAAGGACGCTCCGTTTCTTCTGTCACACCTTAGATACCCAGGCTCAGCACAACCTGCCATCTCATCACCAGTTTGTGCACCATTACTGGAACAATTACTAGTTGAAGAGTTTTTTTGAAGAGTCTCTAAAGCGCTTACAAACTCAACACACTGTAGTCCATTTCCATCACTGGAATAAGTAAAAATGCTGTCAGAAATTGCCTGACCAGCTTCGGAATTGCAATTGATTGAGTCACAGAGACAGTCTCTGAGAGCAATGCCAGAAATATTCCCTTTTTTCTGACAAGAATAAATTATTCCAGCTACTTCATCCGTAGTATTAGCAAAAATTTGACTATCGCCTGAGTTTTTATAGTTATCAAGACTTTTTGGATCAGGAAGAGGAATTGTCGTCGGTGTGGGTGTTGGCGTCACTATAGATACAAATGGGTCTTGGCATCGATTGTTTTTCCAAATACCTCCATCTCTTTTACACAAAGACTTTTCTCGAGCGAGAAAATAGTTGTCATCAAAAGGGATTGTTGTAATGGTGGGAGAAATACTTGTAGTTGGAATTATTATGACGGAAGAAGTGTTGTATTTACATGTGCCACCATCAAGGGTTTCCTCACAACCCAAACTGCCGCATATTATTTTTTTAATTAATTTACAGTATGGAGTAGGAGAGGGTGCCTCTGTAGGGATAATAGAGGGAATGCCAGACGCGCCTAAATGAACATCAGGAAGGGGTGTGGAGGTGGGAGTCACAATCGGGGTTGGCGAGGGATTACATTTTCCGGTGATTGAGTTGCAGCCAAGACTTCCACAGTTTTGTTTTACTCCATTGAACTGACCATTTAAACAGGCTACAGAGATAATGCCACTACACTGATATTGGCCAGTCTTACAGACAGATTCATTACAACTTTCGCTATCTCGACAAATATTTTTTATTTGGCAGTTAACATCTTTCCATGTTTGCTGAACTTGATTTGATAAACAACCATTGGCTCCACAAGCAGAAGTTTTTATTAGCTCAACATTACACATTTTTGTTGGCGAAGGGGTTATTGTGGAACTAATGATTTTTGTGGGAGTTGGGGTGGTAGAAGGTTTGGGAAGAGAGGAGGTAGAGGTGGGGTAAACACACTTATTATTTGTCCAAGCACCTCCATTTAATTGACACTCTTTTCTTTCAGCAAGAAGACTGGTGTTGGTTTCTGTGTTGGTGTTTGTTGTAGTGGATGTGGGTTTGGGAGTAGAAGTAGGAACAACGTTGGCAGAACAAGGAGAGCCAGAGCCAGCTCCGCAGTTTTGGAGATAACCACCAATACAGGTACACATGGAAGTTGGTGTAGGCGTTTTGTTGGAAGTTGGTGTAGCTGTTGGTGTGGGAGTGGAAGTCGGGGTAGAGGCTACAGAAGGAGAGTTGCCACATGGAACTTTTGTGTCAAAAGCAGAACAGTTTAAGTCACTAGTACGAGAGCACTTTAAAATCACACCACCAACACACTCCGTGTCGCCAACACTTTTATTTTTACATAACGAGGCTGAAGAGGGACCCGAACAGGAGGAGCTAGAAATGTTTGGTTTACTGCTTGTTGCGGAGTTACCTGAGCCGTCAGTTTTCACACAGATAATACAGCCATTCGCATCTTTTCCGGCGCCTTTTTCATCCTCATTGCATGGTTTACAGCTCGAGGCTGCTGGTTTGCTTTCTGGAGCGTTAGGTGAAACAGATTTTCTTGTAGCTAACTCATTTGAAACAAAAATTGACGATACCGCAAGTGTTATGAGCGTAAAAATAGTGGCGATTAAGGCACCCATCGATATTCATTGTATAGAACAACATTGATAAACAATAGGATTATTTTGCTTCCTTGAGGACTTCTAACAGGGGGTGAGTGCCTGTGGCTAGAAACTCGAGCATTGCGCCACCACCAGTGCTAACGAAGCTAAAAGAGGCATAAGAAAGGCCTAGGAAGGGGACTGCGGCCAAGGTATCTCCACCACCAACGACAGAATAGGCTCCTGAGGTGCTTATAGCCTCAAAAACGGCTTTGGTAGCTTTATCGTGAATACCATCCTCATACATGCCTACAGGTCCATTGATTACTATTGTTTTAGCTTCATTTATTGCTTTTATAAATAGGGAGGTGGTCACTTCTGAGAGATCTAATTCGTCTGGAGTGCGCTCTTCAGGTTTACCTAATAATCCACCGAGAAGAATTTGGTCAAATTTGGGCTCGATTTGTTTGATTATTTCGAGCTTGTCTAGCTTGGCGCCTGAGGCTAAAAGAAGAGTAGGGTGAAGGGGATTGTTAAGCACTTTTTGAAGGGCTTCCACCTCCAAATCGAACCTAAAACCGGTAATGGTCGGTAAAACTTCGGGTATTAGACTCAAGCTTGTCGAATTACGATAATTTGCGAATGATTCGTATATATAAATATCTGCACCTTGGGCAAGTTCCTCGGCGTATCCCCTGTCCAATTTTTCTTCTCGAGGATCAAAGCGAATGTTTTCCATAACGGCTAGAGGGGATTCCCCTGTCCATCTCTCCCCTGGAGAAAAACCCGAAGGTATGAGCTGAATGGGTTGATTTAGCAAGCTTTTTAGCGTTTCTACTACAGGGATTAGGCTCAAACCAACCTCCTCCCCTTCTGGACGGCCTAGATGGCCAATAATGATGGTTTTTTTGGCGTGCTCAAGACAAAACCTGATGGTTGGAAGTAGAGCTTTAAGTCGATAATCGTTCTCTACTCTTCCCTCTTTTAGGGGCACATCGAGATCAGCACGAAGCAAAACATTCTTATTTTGAATTAGCTCTTTGGTAAGCATAGATAAATTAAGGATACACCAAAACGAGTGTGGTTCTCGGTGCTATAGGCTTGACTTTTGGATTTTGATATGGTATGATACTGTTCGCTTGAGAAATTCAAGCTTTTTTTATGCAAAGTCAGAGGTTATGTATGCCTAGACTATGCATTCTTTGCGGGCTTATACCCGCGTCTATGATACTAAACATACTACCAAAAACAAGAACATCGAATCCTTTTTCGAAGCTATTCAGACCGATGTTTGAGAAAAAAACGATTAAATCCGTGATGGGCGGGGTTATTTCCATGACCTCACTTGCCTCTGGTTTGATCTTTATTCCTGCGGATCAGGGTGTAATTGCTGCCAATATCCAGTCTTCAAACACGGATATTTCTTTTGTGACTAATAATAAATTTTCAGACGTATTGCCCTCATATACCGGAGTCTCTCAAGGATTTAGAGGTGGACATCCTGGAATCGATTTGACTGCTCCCCTTGGATCCAAGATCTACCCTATTAAAGAGGGTGTGGTTGTTAAAGTTCAATCATTGAGCTGGGATTACGGACACGCAGTCTGGATTGATAGTGGTGAAGGAATCGTCTCTATATATGGCCACATGGGCAAGATTTTTGTGATCGAAGGAGATAAGGTAACAACCGATAAATCTATTGGTGAGGTAGGGTTAACAGGAAAAACAACTGGACCCCACTTGCATCTTGAGGTCCATAAAGATGGTGTCCCAATAAACCCTCAGCCTCATTTGGCTCTTGGGCCTGCTAACCGCAGGTAAAGACAATTTCCAACATTTTCTTTTGTTGATTATATTGATTCATCAATGATTTATGTTGTGTGGATAACTTAAATTATTTGTGGATAATGTAAAGAATAACTATATCATTTTGTATTTTTGTTTTTAATCGAGTTATCAACAATATCTTTTGGCACACAAAAAAAGACCCCGTCAAAAGCGGGGTCTTTTAGTGCTGCTTGTTTACTTCTTAGATGCCCATATCGCCCATGTTTGGGGTAGCTACGTCTTTCTTTTCCTCCGGAATGTCGGTAATGAGACATTCGGTGGTAAGTATCATGCTGGCGACTGAGGCAGCGTTTTGTAGAGCTGAACGAGTAACTTTGACTGGGTCAAGAATACCAGCTTTGATCATGTCTTCAAAATCTAATGTAAGAGCGTTGAAACCGTAGTTTACATTTTTATTTTCTTCAACGTTTTTAACTGCAAGATTGGAGTCAAAACCCGAGTTTTTGGCTAGCCAGCGCAGAGGTTCGGAGAGTGAGTTTCTGACGATTTCAATTCCGGCTTCTTCGTCTGCGTTTTCTCCTTTTAGGTTTGTAATAGCTTTTCGCGCTTTTATCAAAGCAACTCCACCACCTGGAACGATTCCTTCGTCTATGGCAGCCTTGGTGGCTCCGACAGCGTCTTTGACTCTTTCTTTAAGCTCATTTAACTCAACTTCGGTGGCAGCGCCTACTTTGATGACAGCGACTCCGCCTGAAAGTTTAGCGATACGTTCGGCCAATTTTTCCTTGTCAAATTCGGAACTGGCTTTTTCATATTCTTTTTTAATTTGATCAAGTCTGGCCTCTAAAGCAACTTTGTTTCCCTTTCCCCCGATGATTTGAGTATTGTCTTTATCAGCCCAAACGCTGTCAGCCTGACCGAGATCTTCAATGGTGACTGAGTCAAGTTTTCTGCCCGTGTCTTCGGAGATTACTGTTCCCCCGGTGAGGATGGCGATGTCTTGGAGAATGGCTTTGCGTCTATCCCCAAAGGCAGGAGCTTTGACTGCCAACACGTTGAAGTTACCGCGCATCTTGTTGACGACCAGCATAGCTAGAGCTTCTCCGTCGATATCGTCAGCAATGATGACGATATTTTTGGTTACCTTCATAGTATTTTCCAGGAAAGGTACGATGTCGTTTAGAGCGCTAATTTTTTGATCGATGATGAGAATGTATGGATTTTCGATCGTGGCATCCATATTGCTGGCATCTGTTGCAAAATAAGCGGATGCATAGCCTTTATCGAACTGCATACCTTCTTTCTTTTCGATGGCGAACTCCATTCCTTTGGAGTCTTCGACTGTAACAACCCCATCGCGACCAACTGACAGAAGAGCTTCGGCGATTCGTTTACCGATTTCTGGATTTTGGGCAGAAATGGTAGCCACAGCTTCCCAGTCTGATTCTTGGAGATCTTTTTTGATTTTTCCTAGCTCTTTGACAACAGCAGCGACGGCTTTATCAATACCTCTTTTCATCTGCATGGGGTTCGCACCTTGGGCAATGCTTTCCATACCTGCAATGACAATCTGCTCGGCAAGGAGTGTGGCTGTGGTGGTGCCATCTCCAGCAATATCGTTGGTTTTGCTGGCGGCTTCTTTGACAAGCTGGGCACCCATGTTTTCAAAGGGATCAGCGAGTTCGACTTCTTTGGCAACAGAGACACCATCGTGTAGTACTGTAGGGGCACCCCATTTTTTATCAATAGCTACATTTCGACCTTTGGGCCCAAGCGTGGTGACAACAGCCCTAGCCAACTTACTGACACCAGTAACTAGTTTGGTACGGGCTTCTTCGGAAAAAATTATTTGTTTGGCCATATTTATTTAACAATTGCTAATATGTCGTCGAATTTGAGGAACTGATACTTGGTGTTACCGATTTCAACCTCGTTGCCACCCCATTCTTTGTAAATGACTGTGTCCCCCTTCTTGGCAGGAGAGTCAACTTCGACACCGCGATCGTTGATTAATTTTCCACCAGCGGCGAGAACAGTTCCATACTGTGGTTTTTCGGAATGAGAGTCAGGAAGATATAAACCGGAAGAAGTTTGCTTTTCTTGTTTGGCTGGCTCAACTAAAAGATAGCCTGGAGCTGGTTGAAGTTTATTAACAGTGAGGTTGTTAACCATACTTTTAAATTTAATTGATAAGACCTAAGAGTTGAGTATACACCAATTGGCACTCTCCTCTTATGAGTGCCATTTTTATACAAAACAAATCTTTTTGTCAAGACCTAGAGGGCCGCACCTTGGAAATTGGGGCAGTTGGTTTTGTACCAGTTCATCGCCTCAATGGAACAGGCTTTGGTTTTGGCTGTATCAAGTGTGGGCATACAGTCAACCCAGCCGTTTTCTGGACAAGTGTAATTTGTTGTGGTACTTGGCGGGACCTGACAGTACAAATCTTTCTTGTGCCAGCAAGAACTTTTTCCAGCCTCGGTATATATCCAATTTAGAGGAGTACCTGGAATTTTTTGATCTCTACTTCCCCAGTACCAACCAGCTGCTAATTGTTCTTCAGAAATCTTGGTGATTTCAGGAGTGAAATAGAATGTTGAGAGAATTTTATACAAAACTGAGTTGTGAGCTTCGTTTTGGTCTTTTACAATCAAAATAGAAATTTTGACGGACTTTCCATTTTCTATGTAACACCAAGTCTTGGATACATTATCAGAAAAACACCGAGCTTCTGTATTTCCAACAACAATAGTATCAACATACTCATTAATATTTATAGGAGTGAGAGAAATTTTTTCAATATATATTCCAGCACCCGAATTTGTTTTGTTTGGTTGATTGTAAATTTCAATCAACTTCCCTTTTGAGTTATCTGTGAATGTCCATGTGGGTGGATATTTGATGGAATACCTTAATATTTTGTTTGAGTATGTAAGCCAGTCGCCTGTTCCGGCAACATTGTTTGAGGGAGAATTGGTTGAAGATGATTTATTGGAGTCAGAAAGGAGTTTTATAACGAGGACTCCAAAAACGATGCCGATAATTAATATCGCGACAGCAAGTATTATTAATAATAAGTTGGAGTTTTTGGATGGGTTTTGGGCAGGATTGGTAATTGGGATTACCAATGGAGAAACTGGAGCAATAATCTGCGGTGAGTATTGACCTGTTTGGACGGGTTGATTGACAGTATTATTCTCCATTTATTCATCAATTTGTAGCTACCCTTTTTGCATCATCACTCAATTTGAGTGTTTACTCAGTCTACAAAGTTCCCTTAACAGCTGCGGCTGAGGGCGAAGCGACTGGAATTAGCTCTCCTGAGATTGAGGCCGAAGGAGTAACTAATTCGGTGGGTGTTGGTGTGAGTAAGACTGTAGGTGTTGGTGTTGGGGTTGGGGTGATCGTGGCGCTTGGCATGGGAATGTATTTGGCAGCTAGTACACCAATAAGAATTCCAAAAAGAATTAAGGCAATAACTATAAAAAATGTTTTTAAAAAGCCAGATTTAGGTTTGGCTGGTGTTACTGTCTCCGGAATTGGTGTGGCTGGAGCTATCACTTGTGGTGATGGATTCTGGAATACTGGCTGGGAGATTGGCATCTCCATTGGAGAGGGAGATTGCTGACTCTGGTCTATTGGCCAAGACTGTTGAGGTGTTGGCTCTAGAGGGGTTGGTTGGAGAGGCTGGTTTGGAATCTGGCCTTGAGGGTCTGTTTGTTGGTCTGGGTTCATTTTTTATATTTTGATTAATAACTTTTGTTTCTTGATTAAGATGGTTTTTTGTCTTTAAGGCTTCAAGTGCGGCTGTTGTAATTCTTAATTTGCCACCTTGGGCTGAGGACTTGGCAAGCTCCATCGCCTCTTCAAAGCTAACCCACTTAAAATCATTGTATTCTTCATCTGATGGAAATTTCAAATTGGGTGAAACAGAAGTGGCATAGAGGAAATAATATTTTTTTCCTTTCATGGTGACAGGAGAGCCGTTGTCGGTATTTAGATCTCTTAGTCCTTGTTTGTCTGGAGGGAACTCAATCTTGTCGACAGAAATAAGGGTTGGTTTGAAACTAGTTTGTTTGACAAAATCTTCTCCAAGCTCTTCTATCATTTCTCGTTTGAAGGCTTGGACTAGATTTTCTTGATTGTCTACTCCCCCTTGAGGAAGCTGCCAGAGATTATGAATCTTTTGGTGGACAAAAAGAATTTTGCCTGAGTTTAAAAAGCAGCCAACAACGCTGGGACGAAGCCCTTCGAGTCTATCTTTGTCGAGCTCCTCGAGAGTTGGTTCTTGGGAAGTAATTTTGGGTGCTGGAGGAGCTTGGCGGGGAGACTGGGAGATAGTATTCGAAGCCGGTCTTTGAACAGGAGGCATTGGTGGAGAATAGTTGGGGTGTGGAGGCTGTTGTTGAGGTCTGTATGGAGTATTTTGGGAGTATGACCTATCTTCTCCGCGAGGGTTTGCGGTATTTTGAGGGGTTGGGTGGTATTCTCTTTTGGGTACTGGAGGAGCGGCTGGTGCATAGATTGAAGCTTGAGTCATATCAAGAGCTTCTGTTTTTCGATAGAATTGCTCTTCACTCATTTCAATGATTCTTTGACGATTGCCACTCTTGTCTTCGGGAAGAGGAAGGGTGGTGGCTGAGAAAGGATTAGAAATGGAGGCGTTGACAGAAATTTTGACAATTATTTGATATCTGGCAAGACCAACCAAGTCGTCTTGGGTGTAGAAATTACCCAACTCATTCATCAGACGATTTGCATCTGCCGCACCAACAACAAAACTCATGAGAGTACCAGCATTTCCAAAAATGGCATCTTGAATTTCTATGGGAAGCTGAGCAGTGTACTGATTGGCAAGAATTAGATTCAAACGATATTTACGAGCTTCAGAGAGAATCTTAATAAATGAAGTGGTAGCAAAGTTTTGGAACTCATCAACATAAAGGAAGAAGTCTTTGCGTTCTTTTTCGGCCATGTTGGCACGATTCATGGCAGCGATCTGAATCTGAGAAATGAACATGGCACCCAAAAGAGCGGCATTGTCTTCACCAATTTTTCCTTGAGGAAGATTGAGAATAATAATTTTGCCGGTGTTCATCAGCTCCTCAAAATCGACGGTTGAGTCTGGGTGGCTGATGATGTCTCTAATTGTAGGCGAAGTAATAAACTGACCAACTTTATTTAGAATTGGAGAAATGGCTTCTGACTGGAATTTTTCGGAGTATTTGTCGTACTCGTCGTGCCAGAAGTTGTGAAGGACTGGGTCTTGAACTGCGGCGAGATATTCCTCACGATAAACCTTATTAGTAAGAATGCGAGGAACGTCAAGAAGAGTAGCCCCAGGCTTAGCGACTAAGGTCAACAAACAGTTACGAAGAATGTATTCCAAACGAGGACCCCAGGAGTTTCCGTATAGCTTACTAAAAATAGAGACGATACCAGAAGCGACTAGCTCGGCATAGGCTTGGTTTTTGACAAACAAGGGATTAAGGTGAAATGATTTGCCAACTACTGACGGGTCAAGATAGGCAACGTCTTGAATTCTGTCGGCCGGAATGTAATCTAATAGATGCTCTGCGGTATCTCCGTGAGGATCAACAAGGGCCATGCCCTCTCCGTGACGAATATCACTTATGGCCATGTTGGCAATGAGAGTAGATTTACCAGTACCAGACTTTCCTAAAATATAGACGTGGCGACGACGATCCTCCCCCTTTTTCATACCAAAAGAAACTAAGCGATTCTTGTATTCTGTTTTGGCGAAGAAATTTACTTCTTGCTTCTCTTCTTCGGACATGTCTTCGGCAATTGGCAGATTGGCTGGTGGTTCTCCTCTTAGAGTTTTTCCCCAAGCAATGCCTTTGATGTTGGCAAGATTGAAACCTGGGAAATGATAAATGGCAGAGATCTCAGAGTAGTTTAGAAACTGATATTGATTAGAGTACTTAGCTGAACGCTCAATAATCATCTCGCTTAGTTTTTTGGCAGACGATGGTTTGACAATCTTTAACTTGAATCCGTTTCCTTCAGAAAGAGAGTATGTTCCAAAGGCGGCGGATATTTGTGAAAGAAGTTGGCTTGAAGTAGCTTCACTTGGTGACACAGCAACAAGACGAATGTCACAACCAAAAGCTTGGTAAGCCAGTTTTCTCTCGACCATGGTTTTTTCAGCACTGGGTGGCGGTTTGGGTTGACCCTCGGCAACTGGTTTGGGTTCTAAAGTTTTTCGAAGAGCTTTTTGCCAATTTTCCGGAGCAGCAAAGAGGCATATTTGAATTACGGCTGCTTGACCTGTTGGAATTCTTGAGAGACTACCTAAAATTGCTGTCATTTGATCAACTTTTTCATCTTCGGTAACATTTATGGGAAGAGTTGAGGGTGCTGAGAGTACAAGTTGGCCCATTTGTGGCTCTCCATGAGTAAGCCAGTCGGAAAGATAGTCTTTCATGGGAGTAATCAGAGCTGTCGGGTACTGAGCAGCTACCTGAGAGCGAACCAAATGCTCGAGTCTTTGCGGACAGGCAATTACAAAGTATGTTGTTTGATTAAGATTGGCAATCTCTAGAGTGATTGTTTCGAAAGTGTTTAATAGCCTATCAAGAAAACCGGCCTTGAGGGAAGACTTGATGGAGGCTAAAAACTCGACAAAGGCAGCTTGGCCAGTGAGCGAGTCTTTGGCAGGACGAATCTGCAGGACAGAGTAGTTGGGCGAGGCCATGATACTAGTATATACAAACTTAAGCTGTTGCGGGAGTGGAGACTATGGTTTGAACGGTCTGTTTTGAACCTGAGTCAACAATCTTTATCTCAGACAAAAGAACACTCTCAATAATAAGGCCTTTGTCTTCAAAAAGCTTATTAAGCTCTTCTTTTATGGTATTTTCGATTTTTGACCTTTCTGAACCTATGTCAGATGAGTTGTGTTTACTAAACCCTGAAGAGATACGACTTCTGGAATAAGGACGGACTACTTTTGAGATGAAGTTGTCACCGATGTTTTCCCAGAGTTCGGGAGCATTAGCTTTGTCTAACTTGAAGAGAATTGAACCTTCGATAGAGATGGTTTTTCCGTCTTTGGTCATGGCAATAATTGGCTCGTCTCCAAGGGACTCTTTTTGGGATAAATCAAAGCCGTGACGAATGGTGTATTCGAGGATTTGAGCGTTAAAAAGCTTGGCAATTTGCCAGAAAGGGATTTTGAGATGAAGACCTGGTCCCCAGACACTTTTTAGAACTCCTCGACCACGATCATAAACACAGGCGACGTGTCCTGGAGGGACTGAAATAAAAAATCCGCCGACGATTTCGTCAACGAGGAAGGATACAACTAATTTATCAAAATCTGCCATAGCTTTTCATATTATATCTTCTTTTCATCAGATGTTGGGGTTGGCATTGAAGGAAGGTCTTTTTCTGATGCCGTGGAGGCACCTTCTGCAGCCACTGGTGCGGGTTTTTTTGAAAAAGAATAGACAAGATATAGAAATTGTTTGACTATCCGAACAGTCATGGTAAAAGCAATGGAGGTAATAATGTATATTTTTTTACCTGCAGGAAGGAACATGAAGACAATAAAACAGACTATCGGGAAGAGAATTACTAAAGAGACAAAATCTTTCTTGTCTGGTTTAACAGGTGAAAAATACAAATGCATGGCTTCATTGGCGGCGATCATGACACTTTGGAGAATGTTTAGATGATTATTTGTGTGTGACAGATCGTATATTCCGAGAAACATTAAGTTAATTGGCGTTTGAATTTTGGGCATGAAGCTATAGAGAAGATGCATGTCTGCTCCCTCAAGGCCAGTGACAAAGATGCGATAAAGCATCAATATTACCAGTACCTGGATAATGACATTGATGATTTCAGAAATAATAGCTCCAGGACGAGTACGCATGACCTTCTTCATCTCTGACCTAAGTCGAATGGGGTCTGCAGCGAGCTCTTTCTTTAGTTCTTTGATTTTTTCAGAAATCTTGTATTTATCCTCCGCTGAACGATCTCCGGCGAGATCAATAGGAAGAAGAATGATGCGAACGGCAACAGCAAAGAAAATCACAGCAATTCCCATGTCGGGATTTGGGAATATTTGACCTACTAACCAGTAAAGCCCAACTAAGATGTTAAAAAATGGCTGATAAAAATAGGTGGTAAAGATGTCCATGTCTTAGGTAATTATAACGAGTTGTTTTTAAGATGAGTGTTGAGAGTTTTTGAAAGATTGTTCTTGTGAAAAAAGGCTGAGTGAAGTGTAACCGTTTCGGTGGTTTTTTTGGGTAACATATATATAAATTGCAGAATAAACAGAGCCCAGTTTAAAGGAGCAAACAAAAGCGATAATGGATTTGGGTAATTTTTTAAATTTTGTTGAGAAAATGAAGAATAAGCGTTGGCTAAGAAATGCTTTGTCCAATTGTTGGCGGTGATGAATTCCTGATAGGTTTGTCCCCTATCAAGCAGAGGTTTAATTTGTAAAACTTCATGAGCAGTATAAAGATTTTGGCGATTTTTTGGAATTGTAAGTGCGGAAGTGTCTAGCCAGAGATTTGGGCAAAAGGCGTTTGCTGTCTTGAAGGAACTGTCCCCTGGATGACGACGAGGAAATCGACACGATAAAAGAAATAAAAATAGAGGCCTTACCAACCAAAGAGTGTTTCCCTTGGTAATAATTAATAGATCTATGTCGTCATCTGTTTTTGTGTTTTTGGCCGCAACCGAACCCGTAAGGGCAATAAGACGAATTAAGGGGATGAGTCTCGCAATTTTTAGTATTTCTGAGGCTAGTTTTTCTTTTTTTTGTGTATTTTTTAGAAGAATTTTTTTGTAGATTTTTTCTTTTGGGGTAAGAGGTATTAGGTATTTATTGATCAATGCTTTGGGAATGAGTTTTTTTGAAATTAACCAATAATGAGTTTCCTCTTCTGAAAGAGGATAGTTAAAGAAGCCTGCGTAAGCCTTGGTTTGGGAAACTGCTTTGGCTAGATCCATACTTATGGTGTGGGGGTGGAGATTGGAGCTGAAACTAAGCCGTACTGTGATAAAACCTGAGCAAACCCGCTATTTAAAGTTTCAAGTGCTTTGACCGAGTCTTGGTTTTGGGCCACTGCATTGACCGCATCCTCGAGATATTTAATTAAGCGAGAGTTTAAAGCAGTTTTTGAGTCACGTGTGTGGCTGGCAGTGTAAAAAGTGCGCGCAGTATCAAGACTGGTGACAAAAGGTGCAACAACTGGATTGTTTTGTGCAAGAGCAGCCACTGCCTTGTTGGCTGGAGGTTGAGGAAACTCTCTTTCTGTTGTTGCGGAGTCAAAAAGAATTTGTTGGGCTTTGGCTGAGGCTAAGAAGCTCACAAATTTCCACGCTTCTGTAGGATGTTTACTGTTTTTTCCGACTGCTTCAAACCAGAAAGAGGTCCAGTTGACCGTGTCAGAATCTGGGAGTTGTGGTACAGAAACTGTTTGCCAAGAAAGAGAGGGATTAATTGCTTTTATTTCAGCTGCCCTCCAAGCGGGAGCGATAATCATGGCTACTTTCTCGTTGGCAAAAGCAACAGTTGATGGTGGCATGGTGTCATCCCAAACTCTGTGTTTGGTTACAAAATCTGTGTAGTAATTTATGGTGGCGGCAACTTCAGGTCCAGTGAGATTGGTAAGCTTGACGCCAGCCTGAAGAAGCATGAGACTAACGATGTCTGGCCAGTGATCGATATTGGAGGTGTTTCCTAGAGCAATACCGGCTCGAACAATTTTTCCAGTAAGGGGGTCTATTTCTTTGAGAGCTTTGGCTGAAGAAAGGACATCTTCCCAAGTTTTTGGTGGTTGAAGAGATTTTTGTTGGAACATGGAGTTGTTCATAAAAAGAGCTAGACCTTCCATGGTCATGGGAACACCATATACTTGAGTACCGGCGACAAGAGTTTTAGCAACAATTGGATAAAAATTTGTGGAAATTTCGGTAGCTGAAACCGAGTTTGCAGGAGCAGGTAAAAGACTTTTTGCAAAAATTGGGAGCCAAGTCGAGTGAAGTCTCACAATATCTGGGGAGTTTTGCCCGTCAAGGGCGGTTTTTGCACGGTCTTGATAATCTTGGGGGCTTTGTAATTGATAGCTAACTTTGATGCCTGGGTTTTGTTTTTCAAACTCATCTATTACTGGCTTCATTACTGAAGAAGGTTCCCATAAACCATAGTATGTAAGAGTGATGGCTTGTCCAGGCTGGGTTGATCCTTTGGGTGTGCGAGAGCTTATTAACTTGGTAACACCAAAAACAATGCCGCCGATAACAAGAACTCCGGCAAGAACTGGAAGGATAACTTTCAAGGGTGAGGGTTTAACAACGGGAGGCTTTTTGGAGTCTGGAGCAACATAACTAGGAGGTGGTGGGGCGGCTTCTTCTGGAGTTGGGAGAGGGGCTGTCTCGACTGGGGCTGTATCCCCCGAAGTGATTGGTCCAGGAAGTGGAAATTGATTGTCCATAAATAAATTTAAGCTAAAATAGTAGAGTCGCTAGGATACACGACACTAATTAAATTATAGCAAGAATGAATAGATTAAAGAACTTTGTGTGGATTTTGATTATATTTCTTTTAGCGGTTGGTGCTTCATATGCTGGATTTCGATTGGCATATAGAAACCTAATTTTTCCTAAGGTGGTAATTTCTGGAATTAATGTAGGAGGAATGGATAAAATTACAGCTTTAAAATTGATTGGGAAATATTACTCAACAAACCCAAACAGTGTTATTTTAAGAATTAATGATAAGGAAATCGATAAGCTAGGAGAGATTAAAGTTGAGCGTGATTTTGTCTGGGCTGTAGAACAAGCTTATTCTGTGGGTAGAAATGGGAACATACTGACTCAACTTTCGGAACAAGTTGATACTCTGATAAATTCAAGAGATATTTCTGTTCCAATTAGTTATATTGAAGATGATCTACTCGGATATGTTGATCAGCTAGCCTCAGACTATAATCAAAAACCTGTGTGGCCTAAGCTAGTATTAAATAACAATAAGATTGAGATTATTTCAGGGAGGGATGGTGTGGAAATTGTTAAAGACAAGCTAGTCAAAGAAATTGTTTATCGCTGGTCTTTGCCTGACAAACAAATCGTAGATATCCCCAGAGAGGTTGTTTCGGCTAAGGAAAATAAAACTCTTACGGAACAGGCTGTTGCTTCTTTAAATAAATGGGGTGAGAGAAGTTTAATTTTGAAACAAGACGGTTTTGAAGAAAAACTCAACAAATCAGAAATAATGTCTTTGTTTGGATTAATCAACGATGTAATTGATCCTGATCAGTTTGAAACATTGATGGCAAGAATTCAACAGTTGGTAGAAACTGAACCTAGGGACGCTGTTTTTCAGTTTGAAGATGGTAAGGTTCTTGAATTTAAACCCGAAGTTGTCGGAAAAGTAATTGATGTGCCTAGTTTTAACGAAAAACTTGCTAATACTATTGTGATGGCTGAAGAAGAAGTGTTGGAAATTCCTGTGATCATTACAAATCCAAAAATTAAGACTGGCGATATCAATAATCTAGGTATTAAAGAATTAATTGGAGAAGGAAAATCAACTTTTTACCATTCGATTCCAGGAAGAGTCTTTAATGTAAATCTTGCTTCAAGTCGAATCAACAGTACTATTGTTGCCCCTGGCGAGGAGTTTTCTTTTAACAAATCAGTTGGAGATATTTCTCGAGCTTCAGGATATCAGTCAGCATATATTATTAGCGGAGGAAAAACGATATTGGGAGATGGCGGTGGAGTCTGCCAAGTTTCTACAACTGTATTTAGAGCTGCTTTAAATGCTGGTTTTCCTATTACTGAGAGAAAAGCTCATGCTTATCGTGTAGGTTATTATGAACAAGACAGCAAGCCGGGGATTGACGCTACTGTCTATAACCCAACAGCTGATTTTAAATTTTTAAACGACACCGGAAACCACATATTAATTCAAACAAAAGTAGATACTAAAAACTATAAAATGAGTGTGCAGATTTTCGGAACCAAAGACGGAAGAGTGTCTGAGGTATCTGAACCAAAAATTTCTAGTCAGTCTGCTCCCCTTCCAACAATATATGTTGATGACCCTACTCTTCCAGCAGGACAAACAAAGCAAATTGATTGGTCGGCTTGGGGAGCAAAAGTGTCTTTTAATTACAAAGTAACTAAGGGCGCGGATACAATAATTGAAAAGACTTTTTATAGCAACTATCAACCTTGGGCGGCGGTATATCTAAGAGGAACGAAGATATAGTTGAGTCTTTTTCCCTCATTGCCCATCACCCACATTCTTTGTTGGCCACCAGTATTTTGTCGCTTCCTGCGAGCGACAATTACTTCGATTCTCGGTGTAAATTTTTCAGAGTACTGAAATCCAAGCAATTTACACCTGCGAAACGTGGCACAAAGAACATGGGTTCATAGCAAATTCGTTCAAAAAGGAGAACTTCGGAAGACTGTGTCTCGTTTAGAAAACTAAGTTAAAATAGTGGAATGAAAATACTGGCCATTGAGAGTACCTGTGACGAGACTGCGGCTGCGGTCGTGGAAAGTTGTGGGGCTGGAGTTAAAGTTTTGCAAAATGTGGTGGCTAGTTCGGTATTGATGCACCAAAAATATGGTGGAATCGTGCCTGAGGTGGCGGCAAGAGAACAAATAAAAAGTATTGTGCCTGTAATTACTGAGGCTGTTGGAGAAGAGAAAGAAAGTCTACAGGGAGTTGCGGTAAGCTATGGCCCTGGTTTGATGGGCAGTTTGTTGGTGGGAGTAGAGTCGGCAAAGGCCTTGGCTTGGGCGTGGAGTAAGCCCTTGTACGCCGTAAATCACATGGCGGCGCATATATTTGCAAATTGGATTGTGGAAGATAATACAAAGGAAGTCCCTTCCTTTCCTGCAGTAAGCCTGGTAGTAAGTGGAGGTCACACTGACATTGTCTTGATGAAAGACGCCAAAAACTGGGAATGGATTGGTGGAACCAGAGACGACGCTGTTGGTGAAGCTTTCGATAAAGCGGCTCGACTCCTTGGCCTTCCCTATCCTGGTGGACCTGAAATTTCCAAGGCTGTTGATAGAGTGACTGAGGAGATGAAAGATAAATTTGGATCAAAATACAAACTTCCAAGGCCGCTACTTAACGAAGACAATCTTGATATGAGTTTTTCTGGATTAAAAGCGGCAATCTCAAAAATTGTATCTGAGGCTGGCAAGATTGATGATGAAGCCAGAGACATGCTAGCTTGGGAGTTTTCTGAGGCCGTAATTGAAGTGTTAATTAGAAAAACAATGATGGCTGTCGAAAAATATCAGCCCAATAGTGTGTTGATGGCTGGTGGGGTGGCTGCGAACAAACAGCTTAGAGAAGGTTTGAAAACTGAGGTAGAGAGGTCTGGAGTTTCGTTTTTCTGCCCAGAACTTAAGTATTGTGGAGATAACGCGGCAATGGTGGGAGCTGTAGCCATATTGGCTCCAAATGAAGTTAAACTTGCAATCCTCAAACCAGATCCTAGTGTGACGACTGTTTAGTGATAAAATATGTTAGCTTTGATCGAAGCTAGTCACTTCGGGAGCATGGGAAGAAATCCGTAAGGAAAATAGAACCCAAAAAATAAATGAGTAAAATACGAGGTGGTACCGCCTGAAATGGCCCTCGTTAGTCCCCCAAAAGGAGATTAACGAGGGCTTTTTTATATATACAATGTAAAGTAGATGCAAAAAAATTACGACCACACACTGTACGAGGATTCTCTTTATAAAAAATGGGAAGAAAGTGGTGTTTTTACTCCTCCGACAGGTGAAGAACTTAAAAAGAGCGGCAAGAAACCATTTACCATCATCATGCCCCCACCCAACGCAAACGAACCTTTGCACGTGGGACACGCAATGTTTGTAACTGTTGAGGATATTTTTATTCGTTTCCACCGAATGAAAGGTGAGGCGGCTTTGTGGCTACCTGGGACGGACCATGCCGGAATTGAAACACAGTTTGTGTTTGAAAAGAAACTTGCCAAGGAAGGAAAAAGTAGATTTGATTTTGATCGTGAGACACTTTATCAGATGATTTGGGACTATGTGCAAGAGAACGGTGAGGTGGCTATTGATCAGATGAAAAAGCTTGGTGCATCGGCCGATTGGAGTCGTTATAAATTCACTTTGGATAAGGAGATTGTGGACGAGGTGTTGAAAACTTTTATGAAATTACATGAAGACGGTTTGATCTATAGAGCGGAGAGATTGGTGAATTACTGTACAAAATGCGGAACAGCATATTCTGAGCTTGAAGTAGAACACGAAGACAGAGAGGGTAAACTGTACACAATTGATTATGGTTTGCTCAAAGTGGCTACAACAAGACCTGAAACCATGCTTGGAGATACCGCTGTGGCCGTGAACCCCAAGGACAAACGATTTAGTAATTTAATAGGAAAAACAGTAAAAATCCCTTTAGTTGACAGGGAAATCCCTATTGTTGGGGATGAAATGGTTGATATGGAGTTTGGAACTGGAGCTGTAAAGATTACTCCAGCACACGATCCAAATGATTGGGAGGTAGGAGTTAGACACAATTTGGAAATTATAAACGTGATTGGTACGAATGGAAAAATGACAGAGTTTGCGGGTAGCTATGCTGGATTGTCTGTGACTGCGTGCAGAGAAAAAATTGTTACTGATTTGGGAGACAAGCTTGTTGAGATGAAGCCATATTCTCACAGTGTTAGTGTTTGTTATCGATGTAATAGAGCAATTGAGCCTCTTCCAGTCAAACAGTTCTTTATCAAGGTAAAACCCTTAGCGGAAAAAGCTTTGGAGGCATTGGACAATAAAGAAACAAAGATTTTGGGTGCTGGCCGCGATAAAATCTTGCGACACTGGCTACTGAACTTACGCGACTGGAATATTAGCAGACAAATTGTCTGGGGAATTCGCATGCCTGTTTGGTACAAAGACGAGAGTAAAACTGAGTATGTCGTTTCGGAAACTTCCCCCGGTGAAGGCTATATCCAAGAAACAGATACTTTTGATACCTGGTTCTCATCTGGACAGTGGCCTGTGGTCACTCTGAAAACAAACAAGCCGGGTGATTTTGAGACATATTATCCAACGGATGTAATGGAAACAGGCTACGACATTCTCCCCTTCTGGGTAATGAGAATGATGCTTTTGTCAATTTATCTCACAGGTAAATCACCTTTTAGATATGTATACCTTCACGGGTTGGTGCGAGACGAAAAGGGACAAAAAATGAGCAAGAGTAAGGGTAACGCAATTAACCCCTTGGAGCTTTGTGCTAAGTATGGAACTGACTCTTTACGAATGGCTTTGGTAATGAGTACTACAGCAGGACAAGATAGTAATACTGGAGAAAATAAGGTGCGAGGCATGAGAAATTTTGGAAACAAAATTTGGAATGCTGGAAGGTATATAGCGGAAAAACCTAAGGAGGATATCGTGATTAAAGGAGAGAAAGACACGGAGTTTTTGATTAAGCTTACGGCAGTTACAAAAGAGGTGACCAAGTTACTTGACCACATGAAGGTGGGTTTGGCGTCTGAGACGGTCTACAACGAGTTCTGGCACTGGTTTTGTGACGAGGGTATAGAACAAAACAAACAAAAACTAGTAAGTGATGAGGTGTTGAACACTGGATACAAAACAATGTTGGCGCTTCTCCACCCGTTTGTGCCTTTTGTAACCGAGGCAGTATGGCAAGAGATGTTTGCAAAAGAAGGTGATTTGATTTCATATTCCTGGCCTAAATAAATAGATACAAAAAAAAGACCCGCATCGGCGGGTCTTTTTTTGACTAGCTAATTTATTATTCAGCTTTTGGCTCTTCTGCTGGAGCTTCACCCTCTGACTTGGCTTCACCTTCTGCTGGAGCTTCACCCTCAGCGGTAGCTTCGCCCTCGGCAACCTCTTCTGTGACCAGTGGTTCTTCCTCTTTCTGAGGTTCTTGCAAGGACACTACCATTTGTTCTGGATCGGTTTTGATCTCAACATCGGCACTTACTTTGGCATCGGATACCAAGAGATGGTCTCCAATTTCTTTAAGTGAGCTGATATCAAAGACAATACTTTCTGGAATCTCGGTTGGAAGAGCTTCGATTTCAATTTCATTTAGTGACTGTGAGAGCACTGCTTCGTTGGTGTTTACGAGCTCTGATTCTCCAGTTATTTCAACAGGAACGTTGGCGGTTACTTTTTCTTTAAGGTTGACCTGATGGAAATCGACATGAAGTTTATCTCCAGTGATTGGATTGAGGGCAACGGAGGTTACGAGTGTAGGTCTTTCTTTGTCTTCTCCAGCAACTGAGACCCAGATAAGACTGGTTTCACCCGCCTCTTTATAGACACGATTAAATTCAACAGCGTTGACTTGAATAGCTAAACTATCGATGGTTTTTCCAAATAAATTGGCTGGAACCACGCCTGT
>Ga0172375_10003907_pt1 | contig 22376 bp, 26 predicted proteins | sample LakKiv1m_FD_114537 | JGI IMG/M metagenome (GOLD analysis project Ga0172375, IMG submission 114537) | Freshwater microbial communities from Kabuno Bay, South-Kivu, Congo - kab_092012_11.1m | ecosystem: Environmental > Aquatic > Freshwater > Lake | place: Democratic Republic of the Congo... | reverse complement strand
GGTGTGTAGCTCTCCGATGATTAATCGGAGTGGGGATAAACCCCACAATTGGTTAGAGCACTCCGACGTACGTCGGAGGGGTCCAGGTTCGAATCCTGGTTTACCTACTTGGGTGTGTAGCTCAGTTGGTTAGAGCACTCCGACGTACGTCGGAGGGGTCCAGGTTCGAATCCTGGTTTACCTACTTGGGTGTGTAGCTCAGTTGGTTAGAGCACCGATCTTATAAGTCGGGGGTCCATGGTCCGAGTCCATGCACACCTACAATGAGTGGATATTTATATATCCTAAAGAGTGAAAAACATAAGAGATATTATGTTGGCAGCTCAGATGATCCGGAAAGAAGGCTGGTTACTCAACACAATAATGGGTTTGTTAAATCGACAAAATCTGGTATACCTTGGATTATCGTATTTAAACAAAAATACGATTCTTTAGCTAATGCTAGGAAAATTGAATTTAAATTAAAGAAATATCATTCACGTGTTATTATAGAAAAAATTATTAATGATGGTTATTGTAAAATAACAATTTAGTCAGAGCACTCCGACGGACGTCGGAGGGGTCCATGGTCCGAGTCCATGCACACCTACAAAATGAATACTAACAAAAGATTTCAAATCAGTGAGGGCGGCCTATCAGAAGGTTCACTAATCGAAACGGCCGTCGAACATAACAGAACAAGGAATTTTAGAGTAATTCATACCGGACCTGAGGGAATCAGCGCAGTACCGGAAAAGAAAAGCTTTTGGCCGTTTTTTAACAGAACGATTGAATTGGCACCAGATGCGGTGGTAGCAAGAAGAAACTAAATATATTATTTTGAGAATACGTAAAACTTGTCTGCTTTGGCAAAGCGATCCTTTTGGAGACTGGCAAACGAACCAGCGTCTTCATCAACAATAGATAAGGCTCTAGTTACACCATTTTTCAAACAAAAGGCACAGCGTTCGTCAATAAGTGCAGTGTGTAAACCAATTCTCCGGTGAGGTTCCAATATGCCGGCGTTGTGAAGATATCCCAAATTAAGGCTTTTATCGATACTAACCGACCCACCACCAACAATTTTGTTCAAATGTCGGACAACAAAAGTTTCAAAGAACCTATCCTCCTGACCTTTTAATTTATAGTCTTCGTAGAGCTGTGAATAAGTCCTTTCTGTTGACCATTCAGGAAAACATTTTTGAAGAACGGCGGTAATTTCTAAAAGATCGTATTCGTTGCTAATAATATAATCTTTGGCAATTGTTGGTGGTTGTGAATTTTTTAAATCTTTGACTAAATAAACGTCGGAGCCAACTTGGGAATAACCAGCTTTATTTAAGATATCGATGTATGATGCTAACAATTCTTGATTGATATAAAATGAGAGCGACTTACCCAACTGTCGCTCTTTTTCAATAAATGTAGTTATATTTTGAAAATTAAACTTTGTTGAATCTTTTAGCTTGGGAATTATAAGGTTGTACCAGCTATCGTCAAAATATGATCGACAATAAAAAAATTCGGTATATTCACAAAAAGACTCTGAATTAGTACCGACTGACAAACGCATGTAGTCGGTAAATATTTGACTAAAATATTGCATTCTTAAGATTTTAAAAGATTTAATAAACCCATATTGTCCTTAACTTCGATGTTATTTGCAACAATTTTTTCTTGAGCAATTTCGACAAAAGAAACAAAATATACCCCTCCAATAGTTAGTAAAAACCAAATAGGCATATTAAGGACTATCAGTTAAATTGGTGAAACGGGCCTGACGAAAATCGGCAATAAAAGTATCAACTGGGCCAATATTATCATCAGTAACTTGACTACGAATAAACTCAGTTTTGGCATTATATTGATCACCAGTACTGTGAACTACTTCATCAAATGCCCGAAGTGAAGATGCGTGCTGTGATTTATAATCTGAATGATTAGGATCGCTTTCGGTATCTTTCCACCAATCAAACCGACCGGTTTCGTTAATACTAAGTTGAAGGATATTTTTGGAAGAATCCTGACAATCGGTGGCGTCATTGCGGACGATATTGATGGCTTTGGTGACAAATTGCCGTAACTCATTGGCTAATTGATCAAACTGCTCTTGGGTTGAGGCTAATAATAGGCTTTTGAGAGTGTATTGGGCGTTTTCATAGTTGCCATTCAAATTGTCGGGAGAGCTGGGATCACGGTCGACTATGGCACGAATTTGGATAAGCTGGGCTTCAATACTTTGGACAAACGTATCGGTAGCACCAACTGCTTGTTCATAAAACTCATCGCCAGAACCAGCTAGTTGCCTGTCGGCTTCAATTGGTCGAACATAGGCATCAAGGGCAGAGGCGACACCAGCATTGCCACCCTGATGAGTATCAAGACAATAATGCGATTCGGCAATTAGATTGGTTTGATGGGTGAATAATTCATTAAAAACGCCACTAACGGCGGCTGAACCCATTTCTTCCCAATTGGTTGGGGATGTTTTTGTTTCAGTATTCTCTTCTGTCATATAGATTTATAGTATCATTTTATGCCCATAACAGTTAGAACTTCGTCAAGGGTTTTGGAGGCTTCGGTGCGAGCTTTGGCTGAACCTTCGATAATAATTTTATTTAGTAATTCGGTATTGCCGGCAAACTCGGCGCGACGAGCACGGATGGGATCTAAAAATTTGTTAATCGCTATGGCTAATTTTGTCTTAACCTCGACATCCCCCACCTGTCCTTTGATGTATCTATCCTTAAGATCGGCGACTTCGGCTTTGTCATCATTGAAGGCATCGTGATAAATAAAGACAGGGTTGCCTTCGATATGGCCGGGGTCAGTCGGTTTTAAACGAGTGGGGTCGGTGTACATGCCTTTGACTTTTTTGTTGACTGTATCGGCATCATCAGATAAATAAATACAGTTGCCAACTGACTTGCTCATCTTGGCTTGGCCATCAGTACCAACCAGAGTGCCACCTTCACCAATCATGGCTTCGGGAATAGGGAAAATTTCGGAAAAACCTTTGTTGAAATCACGGGCAATTTCGCGGGTAACCTCAACGTGGGACTCCTGATCCCTACCAACGGGAACTAAATTGGCTTTGACCATTAAAATGTCAGCAGCCTGAAGAACGGGATAATTGAGTAAACCAAGCGAAGGATTTTCAAGATGGAGGTCGTGCATAACATCTTTGAGGGTAGGGACACGTTGAGCCCGGGGAACAGAAATCAAATTGGAAAAAATGGTTGACAAATAGGTAACTTCGGGAACACGACTTTGTTGGTAGATAACAGATTTACTGGGGTCGATGCCAACAGATAAATAATCAAGAACCAGTCCTCTGACCCGGTCATTGAGACCACTGGTTTTGTCGTAAGTATTGGCAGTAGTGAGAGTATGCAAATCGGCCATAATAAAAAAACAATCGTACTCATCTTGAAGCCGGACACGATTTTTGAGCGTGCCGACATAATGACCTAAGTGAAGCGGGCCGGTAGGACGGTCGCCGGTAAGAATACGTGATTTTGCCTTGATATCGGCGATATCGACGACTTGTGAATCGGGAATTTTCGTCAGATCGGCTGTTTTGTATTGATTTGAAACTGAAAGTGATCCGGACCCGCCCATTAAATATTCTTTTTCAAATATTTTTTTGTCGATATAGGTAGAAATATTTGAATTGATGATAAAAGCAGCACCGGAAGGAACACCAGTTAGTTTTTCAAATTCATCGGGCGAAGCAATACTTAGCTTACGACAACCAATAATTTTACAGGCACGGTTGAGATCGATTTTGCAGTCGTCCCGACGAATGATGGCAACATAACGATCGTCAGCCTTCATGACTAAAGTTGAAAAACCCTCAGAAATAGGTAATCCAAGAAAGCGCATGCAGTCAAAAATTTCTTTGATAGGAGGGTGTTCGAAAGCTTTGAACTGAATACTAAGATTGGTAAGCGTCTGATTATTTTTTTGAATAATAGGTTCGAGCATATGATGAAGTTTAACATTTAAATAGACTATTCTTTAGCTCTACAAAAATAACAGGAAGGGCGGATTGCTTGTAGCCACCGATGAACCGGTTGTCGTTACCATGATCCTCTTCTATTAATATACAGTCTTGTCCTAAGACAGAAAGTGCCTGAAGACTGGCAACTTGTGAGTAAACTCTGGTTCTGGCAAAATTTCTATCAGTTCTGTTTTTGAATATTTTACTATTTGACTCAAAACGATAATTTACCTTTGACTCAACAAACTTTTCGCTGATGGTTGATTGACCTCGATTTAATTCAGAGATAATTTTGTCTCGAATTTGTTCAAACTGTGCTAGTAAACCGTGACATTCTAAATATTGACGCAACAATTCGACCTTGGAAAAGGGAGCACGGGACTGGACGACTTTGGCGTATTTAATAACTGCAGACTGGGCGCTAATGATGTCTTCGTCCGGGATAATGCCATCGCCGCCACGAGGAAAATAATCAATTATATCTTGGTCGCTAACCAACAGAGTTAACTGGACATTAATACCAAAATTGGAAATGACAGATTTAACATGCATTAAATTGTCAAAGATGGGAGACTCGTCCTGAGGTCGACGTGAGAAATTGCTAGGATTATTGTCGGGTAAGGTGTGGGTTAAAAGACTTAACCGATCGCCACCGGGATAAGTGAATCTAAGACATTTGATATGAACTAGTGCGAGGGGAACACCAGCAACTATTGAATTGACAATATTCTTCTTGATTTGAGAACTATTGGTAAAGTCGGTAGTTTTGAGTTTTTCAAATTCGTACATGATGCCCATGAAGCGCAGACTTTGCTCTACGTTTAGACCATTATTGGTGGCATAAAATAAATCTTTACTAATTGACTGGAGATGAGTCTGAATATTTCTGTACGTTAAATATTGTCTACATTCTTGGCTGCCAATTGAGGATGAGATAGAACCATAGACTAGGACTTCAGCAAGTTTGTGCTGCCCTGGAAAATCTGGCGGTAAAATCGGAGACTTGCCTTGAAGTATTTGACGTGAGGTATTGTTGTCGATTGTCTTTAAGACCATATTTTCAAAAGCTCCAGATAACTTTAGTTGGGTTAGGTAAAAACTCAAAGTTTGAGGATTGATACCGGAAACATCCATTGATTCTGTTTGGGATATCGCCTTTTGGGTAATTTCTTCAAGCTTATCAATCAAAAATTCTTTTAATATTTTCCGCTCAGAATCTTTTTTGGCAATTTCAACTAATAGATTGTCAATAAAATGACTGTCGTTGATTTTGGGTGCTTCAATTGTAGTGCCAAATATGTTGATCATATTAGCAACACCAGGGTAACCTCCCGGTGACAGGTAACATATTGTTGTTGACCAACTCTGTTGGTCGTATATATTTTTCTTTCATAGTAGGAGTGGCGGGACTTGAACCCGAATCGCCTGTTTTGGGGACAAGCATGCTTACCCTTGCACTACACTCCCAGGCAACAAAAAACCCGCTCGCGCGGGTGTAGATATTTTGAAAAAGGTAGAACTTATGACAAATTAACATCTCCCGCGGTTGGGTTTGAGTTACACCACCAAGATCGAGAGACTAATAATTTCATTGGGCTAGTATAACATATTGTCTTGTTGTATGAAACATGCTAATATTTATACATTATGGATACAATAAATATATCGTTACCAAAAATGCTTAAAACTTTGGCTGAAGAAGAAATAAAAAAAGGTTATTACGCTTCGTTTTCGGACTTGGTCAGATCTTCACTTCGGAAAACACTACTCGAATCGGAATATGATGATTTGCTTAAAGAAACTAAAAAGGAATACAAAGCGGGAAAGGGTATTGTGTTAAAAACAAAAAAAGATATTGACAACTATTTTGAAAGTCTATAGTGTTAGATAATGTACAAATTAGTATTTGGAAGTAAATTTGATCAACAAGTAAGGAGTTTTGCTAAAAGAGATAAAAAATATAAAATTAAGATAAAGAGAATAGTAGAGCTATTGGAAATAGACATTGATCACCCAAGTCTTAGACTTCACAAACTTTCCGGAACAAAATGGTTTTCAATTTCTGTTGATAAATCTATTCGAATAATATTATCAATTGAAAAAGATACTATTTTTCTTCTAAAAATTGGAAAACACGAGGATGTATATTAGATTATGAAATGGTTGGTGATAATTCTATTGGTAACTAATTTGATAACCGGAATGTTGCTAATAAAAAAAGACAATATCAAAACTTACACAGTAAATAGAGTAATAGATGGAGATACGCTGGTCATCGATAATAACCAAGAAATTCGATTGGCAAACGTAAATGCTCCAGAAGTAGGTAGATGTGGATACGATGAAGCCAAAAAAGCACTGGAGAAAATTGCCTTAAATAAGAAAATAATAGTAGAAGGGAAAGTGAATGACCAATTTGGAAGATTGTTGGCCACTGCCTGGGAAAACGGAAAAATGGTCAATGAAGAAATAATTAAAACCGGCTGGGTGAGATATGTGAGTCAAGGTGAAAATAAATATTTAAGTGAAGTGGATGACACGGCACAGAAAAACGGTTTAGGAATTTATGGACAGTGTGTCGAAAAGACAAATATTAAAAAACCGTATTGCCAAATCAAAGGCAACAACAGAGAGGGAAAGAAAATATATGTATTGCCAAAATGTAAAGGTTATACCAATACTGATATTGAAAAAGATCTCGGCGATGAATGGTTTTGTACAGAAAGCGAAGCAAAAGCCGTAGGATACACTAAAGCGTTAAATTGCATATAGCCACAGTTTAGGTATAATACGAGTAGATATGGCAGAAACACCTTCAGAACATTATGCAAAAATAGTAACGACACAAGAAAAAGAAAGAAAGTTGAGAGAGATGAATGCGGGCAAAGAAAGAGCTGAACAATATTTAAGACCAACGGCAACTTCTACTCAAAAACCAACTAAATAGCTTGTGGTATAATCACTCCTGTCCTCGCTATGGATGAAATAGCTTCGTGTTAGTAAGCAAAGGCATCCAAGATATATATGACCAAAGTAAATCCAAAACTAAACGCTAGTGTTCGAACCGTTACCGGTAAAAAAGTAAAAACTCTCCGAAAACAAGGCATTATGCCTTCGTCTATCTACGGACATGGATTTGAACCAATATCTATCCAAATAAATGATAAAGAAATGGAAGCTATCTTCTCCCATACCGGAGAATCAGGATTGGTGGACTTAATTCTGGACGGACAAACATTGCCGGTACTTTTTCGAAATCCTCAATATCACCCAGTAATGGGGACTTTGTGCCACATTGACTGCTACAAAGTTAATTTGAAAGAAAAAATTACTACTTTTGTACCTTTGGAATTCGTGGGCGAGTCTGATGCTGTCAAAGCGGGGAATGTCTTGGTTGAAGCCGTTAATGAAGTTGAAGTCGAAGCATTGCCGGCTGACTTACCGGAAAAAATTGAGGTGGATATCTCTAAATTAGTCAACATTGACTCAGAGATTACTATCGCTGACCTGATATTTGATAAATCTAAAGTGGAAATCAAAAATGAAGTAACTCAAGTGGTAGTCAAAGTTGAAGAACCACGAGCCGAAGAAGTAGTGGTCGAAACACCGGCAGAAGAAACTGAGCCTGTAGTGGCACCAGCAATGAACCAAAAAACTGAAGAAGAAAAAGCGGCTGATGACGCCAAAAAGGCTGAGGAAAAGAAAAAGGCGAAAGAGGATAAATAAACCCTAACCCCAACCCCTTTCCCTTGACAGGGCAAGGGGCGGTTAGTTTTTGATATAACTTTTTTTATTTTGCTGTCTGATAAAAAATTTGGCTGATGTCATCGCGAATGGGATCAAGCTTCCTGGCGGTACTAATCGATTGGTAGGCATCGTCAACTTTGCCTAAAATACTTTGAACACGAGCTATCTCGAGCCAATCTTCGACAGATTTGTCTTTTTTGAGAGTCAGAGTATTGATGTATTTTTTTAATTCCTCTGGGCGGTGAGTCGACTTGTAAACCAAGGTATCGGCAGGATCGAGTTGTTTTTCGAGCTCATCGGCCTTGACCCAATCATTGGCGGCAGCTAATGAATACCAGGATTGCAAGCGAGAAAAATATTGATCGCCAGAGCTAAACCCACCCCCTACCCCTCCCTTGACAAGGAGGGGAGTTAAAAATAAAAGAAACAAAAAATATATAATATATAACTTTTTATTTTTCATTTAGCAGGATGGGCCAGGAGGAAGTGGCTAAAAATTTATCAGCTAAATTGTATTTTTGTTTAAGTTCCTGATAAATTGTCTCGGTGACAAATGGGGCAAAGGGATGGAGTAATTTGAGACTGGTAAACAGAACAGTAAACAAGACTGGAGCAACATCTTCGCCACGATTTTTGGTGCCTTCGATATAAACATCGCAAAAATCGTGCCAAAAGAATTGATACAAATCTTCTGAAGCTTGGCCAAAACGATATTTGTTGAGATTTGAAGTGGTAGAGGTGATGAGTGAATTGAGCTTACTAATTATTTTTTTATCTTCATCATTTTCAATCCCTCTCGGCTGCGCCGAATCCCCCTTTGACAAGGGGGACCGAGACAAAACATAGCGAGAGGCGTTCCAAATCTTGTTGACGAAATTGCGCTGAGCACGAATTTTGTCCTCTGATAAGGGAATATCTGAGCCAGGAGCAACGCCATAAACCAGAGCCAGACGAAGAGCATCAGCACCGCTGGCTTCGGCAATTGCTAATGGATTGATAACATTGCCTTTACTTTTGCTCATTTTTTGGCCTTTGGCATCGACCACCCGGGAATGCATATGGGCCATTTTAAAAGGAACATCGCCGGTAACATAAATGCCAAACATAATCATCCGAGCGACCCAGAAAAATAAAATGTCCCACATAGTATCGAGAACTGAAGTGGGGTAAAAATATTTAAAATCTTCAGAGTGATTGCCGTCGGGACTCCAGCCTAAAGTAGAATAGGGCCATTGGCCACTACTGAACCACGTATCGAAAGTATCGGTTTCCTGCAAAATATGAGAGCTAGTTTTGAGAGCCTCATCTTGGCTTAAATAATATTTGATATCGGCGGGGACAAGTAAAGTTTGGAGACCTGATTTGATTATTTCAAAATCGAGAGTATTTTTTAGTTTTGCCCAAGTATCGGTAACAATCTTTTGGTCGGCATTGATAAAAGTGATCAAAATTTGATCGTTGTCGTCGAGATTGTACCAAACGGGAATGCGGTGCCCCCAAACGACCTGGCGGGAAATGTTCCAATCACGAAGGTCAGACATCCAGGTTAAAAATTCTTTTTTGAAACGAGTGGGGAAAAATTTGACTTTGTCGGATTTGACGGCAGAAATAGCACCATCGGCCAGAGGCTTGATTTTGACATACCACTGAGGAGCGGTAATCGGCTCAATCGGCCGACCACAGCGATAACAATGACCGACTTCATGGGTATAATCAACTGTTTTGATTAATAATCCGGCTGATTCCATGTCGGCAACAACAGCAGTGCGAAGTTGATTTGGGAAAAGGCCACGATATTTGGCGGGGACATTGGAGTTGGCTTTACCGTCGTAATCAAAAATGCGAATAAAAGGTAAATTATTTTTTTTGGCGATGTCATAATCTTCAGGTGAATGAGACGGGGTGACCTTGACAGCGCCGGTACCGAATTTGGGGTCCACCGAGTCATCACCGATGACGGGGATTTGCCGACCAACCAGAGGTAGAGTAATGGTGGTGCCAATTAATTTGGCATAGCGTTTGTCGGTCGGATTGACAGCGATTGCGGTATCACCCAACATCGTTTCGGGACGAGTGGTGGCGACAGAGACAGGGCCATAACAAAAATACCAAAGATGAGAATTGACTGTTTTGTGATCGACTTCAAGGTTGGAAAAAGAAGTACCGCAAAAAGTACAATAATTGACGATTTTTTCATCACGATAAACAAGTCCATCGGCGCACATTTTGCGGAAAACGGCAAAAATACGCTGATTATGATCCTCATCCATTGTAAAACGAAGACGCGACCAGTCGAGAGAAAAACCAAGGCGCTTCATTTGGCTAACAGCGGTGGTACGATTTTCATCAACATATTCTGAAATCATTTTGAATAAAGTGTCGCGGTCAAAATCAAAACGGGATTGATTATTTTTCTGAAGTTTTTTTTCAAAGACAAATTGAGTTTCGATACCGGCGTGATCGGTACCCGGCAGCCATAGTGTAGGATCGCCTAACATACGGTGAAATCGAATCAAAATATCTTCGACGGTAAATAAAGCATGTCCGGCATGAAGTGGGTCGTTGGCATTGGGGGGCGGCAATATAATGGTATAAGGGGTTTTGGATTTGTCGATAGTTGGAGTAAATATCCCGGCGTCTTCCCAAGACTTATAAATTGAATCTTCCGAAGAAGAACTATATACCTTTTCCATGGGAGTATTTTAGCATTAAATGATAAAATGACTTGTGTCAAAAGATTCTAAAGTCCAGTTTATTCCGGCTAAACAGGTATATACAGTTGCAAGTGATCCAGTTCAAAATAGGTATTACATAAATTTAGCGAAAGACGATCAGAAGATATTCGTTCCCGATAACGCTGAGAATGATGAAGAAATAAGATTAGCAAAAGAATTAATAAATATGGTCGGAGTAGGTATAAACGCAGAAATAGGATATAAAATTAATTCTAACTCTAATAATGATACGTTGGTCAGTTACCCAGATCTATCACGGGTAAGAAGTGAATACAGCTCAGATAATCTTCGTAAGGTATCTATTTTGCTAGCACAATTATATTTAAAAACCAGCAAAGACGAAAGTCAGCAATATATACAGTCAATTGTCCATGAAAAAGAGCATCTCGACAATTTAAGAAATAATGATGATGAAATATTACTGATAGCAAGAAAACAAGATGTAGCTGCGAATTATTTTATTGAACATCATCAGGACATGCGTTTTAAAGATAAATACTCAGTACTAAAGTTATTAAAGCTATCACGCTCTAATTTTTATCAGACATTATTATTAAAAGAGCCCAGAGCAGAAATTGCGGAAGTACAAAGAATAGTTGCCTTAAAATTATCTACCAATTTGGTAACAGACTATAGAATATTGGAATTAATCACATCAATAATTGAGGAAAAATCTTCGAAAACTTGCGTACTAGATCATTGTCTACAAGAAGATGATAATTTAGATGATCATGTTACCGGCGATATATTATTATTTTGGGGTCCTGATTATTTTGTTGACAATACTAATTCATATGTAAACTGGAATAAAATGGTTCATGATTCTAAAAATTATCAAGATTTTGAAAATGGAGTAATAACACTTCGGGAGGCAGTGGTACTGGCAATTGTAGATAAAGCAAAAGAGCATATTGAAGGTAAAAATATATTAATCACTCCTGAACAAACACAGGAATTAGATAAAATGTTGGAAAATTGTTGGACTGACAAAATAGTTTCAGTTAAAAACAATCTTGAAAAGATTAATCAATTAATACCTCAAATTAGATTGGGAGAAGAAGCAATAGCCAAATAGTGGTAATATATGCCTGTGGTACAAGGAGATATTAAAAAAGCGGCGAAAGTAATCAAAGACGGTGGACTAGTAATATTTCCTTCAGATACGGTATATATCTTGGCAGCAGATCCGACAAACCAAAAGGCTGTCGATAAATTGCTGGCATTTAAAAATAGATGGGTAGGTAAGGCGATATCAATAGCGGTGTTAGATATTCACATGGCAAAAAAATTTGTGGTCTTAAACGATAACGCTGAAAATATTTATGCCAATCTTCTGCCTGGTCCATTTACAGTGGTATCGGATGGTTTGCATAAGGTTGCTAAAGGAATCGAAGCGGAAAACGGGACTTTGGGAATCCGAATACCGGACAACAAATGGATACATGATTTGGTCGAGGCTGTCGGTGGGCCGGTAACGGCAACATCGGCTAATCTATCAGGAAGAACACCAAATTATTCGGTTAATTTTATAAACAAATTATCTAAGAAAAAGAAAGATATGATCGATATGATCGTTGATGCAGGTAAACTACCACGCAACAAACCATCGACGGTCATCGATGCGACGACACCGACAATACAAATATTGCGACGGGGAGACCTAATTACCGGCAGCAACCAGACATTAATTTCTAAGTCAGAAAAAGAAACAGAGAAGATTGCCGAATTTTTACTATCAAAATCCCTCTCGGCTTCGCCGCTTCTCCCTTTGACAAGGGAGACAAAGCCACTGGTCTTTGGATTGAGTGGAGATTTGGGATGCGGAAAGACGGTGTTTTCGAGAAAGATAGGCAAAATACTTGGGGTGAAGGAAAAGATTACCAGCCCGACGTTTGTGATTTATAATGAATATAAAACCCTAACCCCCGACCCCTTTCCCTTGACAGGGCAAGGGGAGAAAACTATTAAATTTTTGCATTTTGATTTGTATAGACTATCGAATAATTTTGAATTTGAAGAAATAAAATATTTAGAAAGTTTTACTGAGGGAACGATAGCATGTATAGAATGGCCGGAGAATATGGGGGAAGAATATTTGTCAAAACTAAAAAAGATAGTGAATTATATTCCGGTAAATTTTAGTTATGTGAATGCAACAACAAGGGAAATAAGATTTTAAATTAGCTTGAAATCTTTGAGCAACTGAGAACATTCGTCCTTTAATGACTGGGAATTGTTGTGAACGCATTGGACAGTATAATTCAGCCCACCTTTTTGAAAATCTACAATAGTCTGAGAGGAAATATCGTAGACAAAAGTAGGTTGACCGGAAATATTTAGGCCAGTGGTAAATTGACGTTCGGGATATGTCCAAGACCAATCAGAGCCAACGTGAATAGCAATATTACCGGAGGCTGAATAAAGAGTATAGCGGTTGCCCGAACCTTCTATGTCGTGATAAAGAATCCGATAAGAGGGATAGACGACGCTAAACTTCTCTTCATCCATAGTTAGAGTTTTGAATGTGGGGGTGGGGACAATTGTGATTTGTGATTGGTAATCGGTGACCTGGGGAACAGGAGATGGCTTTCTTGTGGGAGATAATTTTGAGGTTGGCGAGACGGAAACATCAACAATGGTAGGGGTGGGAATAAAAACTGTCGGTTCGGCTTCGAATGTTTTGACAACGGCTGTTTCACGAGGTAACTGAAGATATATATATAAACCAACTACGGAAAGTGACAGAAAAATTACGGTCAGAAAGAGAAAGAAATATTTGTGATTATTGTTGTCCATAATCTATAATACCCTACTATGAAAATATTGGCGATAGAAACAAGTTGTGATGATACCTGTGCGGCAGTATTGGATAACGACAGAATATTAAGTAATGTTATTTCGTCACAAACAGATTTGCATAAACAATGGGGAGGAGTAGTGCCGGACATAGCCAAACGAGCTCACCAGGAGAGAATAATGCCGGTGATAGAAACGGCGCTAAAAAGAAGTATCAAGTATCAAGTATTAAGTATTAAGTATAAGAGTAATAAAAATACCTTTGATAGCTTGATGAAAGAGATAGATGTAATTGCGGTGACACAGGGGCCGGGGCTGGCAATTGCTTTGTCGGTAGGTGTAAAAACTGCCTGTGAAATGGCAATAAAATATAACAAAAAATTAGTGGCGGTAAATCATATCGAGGGACATATGTTGTCAAATTTGTTAAAAAATAAAAACGGGATGCCGGAAAGAAAAATTGATTTTCCGGCGATTTGTTTGACGGTGAGTGGAGGACATACGAAAATAATCAAGGTTTCAAACCCCTCCCACGCTTCGCGTGACCTCCCCTTGACAAGGGAGGTAGAACACTTTTCCTATGAGGTGGTGGGGGAGACGTTGGATGATGCGGCGGGAGAGGCTCTTGATAAGGCGGCAAAACTGTTGGGGCTTGGATACCCCGGAGGGCCAGTACTGGAAACATTATCTAAAATGGCAACTGAAAAAGTTGTTAGCCTCCCTCACCCTTTGGCGGATAAAAAGACACTCGACTATAGTTTTTCGGGACTAAAAACCAGCTTTTATTATCAAATCAAAGACTGGCCAAAAGAAAAAATAAATAAAAATTTGGCGAATTTGGCTAACGATTTTCAAACAGAGGTGTTTGAAACTTTACTTCGAAAATTCAAACTGGCAATAATCAAACATCAACCAAAAACGATACTCGCTTCGGGTGGAGTATTGGCAAATTTGGAGTTAAGAAAAAAGTTGAGAAAACTGGCTAGAGAAATGAAAACTCCCCTACTGATGCCATTTAAAAAAGAACTTAATACTGACAATGCGGCCATGATTGGAATGGTGGGATACTTAAAAGCTAAGAGAGGTGAATGGGCATACCCAAAAACTTTGGATCGCGACCCTCGCCTTAACTTTTAAATCAAAATCCCTCGGTTCGCCGGTAGGCGAACCACCCCCTTTGAAGAAAGGGGGCTAAAAAAGTTATAATATACATATGAAAAAAATATTTGAACTGGTACAGAATTTACAAAATTTGAACAGAATTAAAAGAAGTGGCGGTAACTTGGTGATGGGGTTACCAACTTATATGAACATATCTATCGCTGAACATTCGTACATGGTCAGCTATTTGGCATTGTTGTTTGTAGACAAATTAAACGATGCAGAAATTAATAAAGAAAAAGTGCTGCGATATGCCCTAATTCACGACTGGAGGGAAATTGTGATTGGAGATATACCCTCAGGTAGCCCAAGTTTTGCCAGCTTTTGGGATATAAATATTAGAGAAGAGACCGGTAAGGCCGGGGATAGGGCGATAAAAGAAATGCTTGACTTTGTAAAAGATGAAATTGATATTAACCTTTATAACGTAGATTTAAATGAAAAAGAAAAGTTGGTGATAAAGGCGGCCGACTGGACAGCATATCTTCTGGAAATGCAGGAATGGAAATACCTCGGGTACAACCATGATGGCTGGGAAATGGTGTGGTTCAATACTTTGAATATTGTAGAAAAAATTGACTTACCATTCATACCGGAACTTTTGGTAGAACTAAAAGACAGCTACAAAAAAGGATCGAAGCGATCAAGCCCGTGGCTGGCAAAACTGAGTAAACAATCAAATCCGGAACATAAACTGTAATTATCGCGTCATTGCGATGACGCTATAATGCAGGGCCACGGCGATAGACGGCGGCCCAAGCGGCATACGAACTTTGGAATGTTTTTTGATGAATAACAACGCCATCGCGGGTAACTTTCCAATCAAAAGAAGTTTTGAGTCCGTTGACCCGGCTCTCGTCTTTGACTACTTTGCCCACAGGTAAGGTAGGATCATCAATATAGACATCCGGTGGAGCCGGAGTAGCATCCCATTGACGATAGTTACTAATCTCGACCTTGCGACCATCACTAGTGCCATAAATTTCGTAAGTTAAAGATTTGTTTTTGCCATCATAAGTGTTTTGAATTAAAACATAATGGCCGGTATCATTTTTGAACTTTAAATCCGGACTGGGAATAAAAACCGTAGCATCGTAGCCGGGAGGCATATCTTCTTCGTAATAGCCAACACGATAAGCATGGTTGCGTCTATCGGTAATATCAAGACCAGAATTTAGCATAGCTCGAAATAGCGTAGTCGAGACTTGGCAAATGCCACCACCAACATCAAGAACCGTCTGTCCTTTCTTGATGACATAAGCTTGCTTGTAACCATTTTCAAGAGTAACATCGCCAAGACTAGTCACAAAAGAAAAAGTATCACCGGGAGCAACTAAAATCCGATTGACAATGGAGGCGCCTTTGGCAACATTATAATTGCGAATATCGGCAGAATGTTTGAAGGTTGATTTGCCGACACCCAAAAGTTCTTTGATGCCTAAATTGTTGACTTCAGAATTGGTGACTTTGGGAGAAAAAGTTTTGACCACCAGAGTGTGACTAATTTTTGTGTCCTTACTAGAAATTAATTTTGTAATATTTTGACAAATATCATTAGAAAGGGTGGAATCGTCGATGGTATAACCATTGAGTGAAGGACGAAAATCGAGAACTTTATTGTTTTCAAATTTAAAAACAGCATCTACCGGATCTCGTTTTAAACTGGATTTGAGACCGTTAACATATTCCTGAATATGATCGTTTTTGCAATCAGCGGCAAAATCTAGCCAAGAAATGATAGTTTTGTCGTCTATGTTTACAGTCTGATCCGGAGCAATTAAATCGAGCGATTTGCCGATAACCACGGTCGCTTTGGTGACAGTATTTGTTATTTGAGATTCGGAGGGTAACTCACCAATGGCAATAGTACTAATGGGAATAATTGCCGTTTCGTGAAATTTTAATGAGCCAATTATTTTGTTTTTTAATTCGTTGAGATTGGTACTCTGACCCAACTCTCCCGGCACAATAATGATTTGTTTGGTTTTGGGATTGACTGCCAACTCAGTGGGGACAAAAGGCCGATCAATTTGAGTGGCTAAGTCAGTTAAATATTTGTCTAAGGCTTGATTGTCGTATTTGATTTCAAGATTAAAATTAATTGGTTTGAAAAAAGCAGTAATATATTGAGACAAGCCATTATTTAGACGACGAAAAAGTAAATTTGAAGCAATTTTGGCAGTATCAACTTGGGCGGAAATCGAGGAAGTATTGAGAACAAAATCGCGGTTGTCTTGGTGTAAAGTCAATTTGTCGGGAAGTGGAAAATCTAAATTTAATTTCGAGATTATCTCGGATTTTGCCAACAGTGAATAATCTTTATTTAAAACTTGAGTGTTTTTGCCTGTTTTACCAAAGGCAATAATTAGCGGAGAGACAAGTAACAGGCAAAAGATAAAAGTAAAAAGTAAAAAGTAAAAAAATATTTTTGTTTTTTGTTTCATATACGTCGATCCATTGCTTGATTGGCTAACTCGTCGGCAACAGAGTTTAATTCACGAAGAATTTCGTGAAATTTATAGTCTAATTTTAACTCAAAAAGTAGTGAAGTGGCCAGACGATATAAGGGAATAATGGTCGGAGCTTTGACTTTGTATTTGCCCTGCATTTGGCGAACTAATAGCTGGGAATCGGAATAAAAACTAACTGAATCAATATTTAATTTTTGGTGATTGTCTTTGAGCCAGACTAATGCCTCATTTAGGGCAGAATACTCGGCTTCATTGTTGGTCTTAACACCGATAAAATGGCTTATTTTGGCGATGATATTTTTGGACTCGTCGTAAATGACGACACCAAAACCAGAGGGGCCGGGATTGCCACGAGAACCACCGTCGGTATAGATGCTAACTCTCATATAGGAATAATAGCAAAAATGCTCCTCGCAATGACGGGTCGGTTTATTTATAGACAATCTTGGCGGATTGTTTGAGGGCGGAAAGCCAGGCATCAGCGGCTTGCTGTTTGGCTTGAGCTGTCAATTCATCTTTGGCTAATTGTTGAAGTTGATCTTTGTTCATATTAGCCGGCAGCTGGGCTTTGTTGGCTTTAAGAAACTCATCAATTTGAGCTTGAGTAACTTCAGTTTTGGGAGCGGATAGGGCCTCTTCAATCTTTTTGATTTTGATTTGAGTGACTAAATCAGCCTTGGTCATACCGGAAGCTACCAAAGCGGAGTCTAAGGTTTGATTCTGAGACTTGAGTCTGGCTTCAATTTTGGTGATTTCATCATCGATAGTTTTCTGATCGACTTTTATGCCTTTTGAATTGCCTTCATTGAGAATCAGGGCTTCTTCGATCATGGAATCGAGAGTCTGTTTGCCACCACGCTGTTCGAGACTTTTGATATAAGAAAGACGACTAATTGCACGGCCATTGACAGAGGCAATGTTCCAGTAACGAAGATAACTAAATATGCCTGTAGCTAGAACTACGGCTAAAAGTGCCACATGGAAGATAATTGTTTTTTTCATTATTAGTATATTAGCATGAATAAATTACGAATTATGCCCTAAAGGGTACAGGCAAATTTAAAATTACTGATAAGATTTTGATTTGATATGATTAAGTGATGCCAGATGTAGATATAAAATCACCATTACCACCGAGAAGATTTAGTGAGATGTATGAAGCGGAAGAAGTGCCAGTGAACAGTGAACAGTTAACAGTGAATAGTGAAAAGGCAAAGCCAGAAGAAAGAAAAATAGTGACTTCACTACCAGTAACAAAAATTGATACGAAAAAATATTTGATTTATGGCGGAATAGCGATATTGGTGGTGGCAATATTATATTTAATTTTCAAAGTGATAATACCGGCAATGACTGGCAAAACCGGCCAACCAATAACCCTCACCTACTGGGGTTTGTGGGAAGAACCGGCAACAATTCAAAGCTTAATTACCGAATACGAAACAGCGAACCCAAATGTAAAAATAAATTATGTTCGAAATCAAAAGGTAAATTATCGAACCAGACTAAAAACCCGATTGGATACAGCCAGCGGAACTGATGCGGCACCGGATGTTTTTAGAGTGCATTCGTCATGGTTGCCAATGTTTGCGGGAAACTTGGCAAAAGTACCGAGCGATGTGGCGACAAACGTTGGATTGGAAACTGATTTTTTTGAATCATATAAAAATACGATTAAATTAAATGGCAGTTGGTACGGAATTCCTTTGATGTATGACGGATTGGCGCTTTTTTATAACAAAGATCTGATTGAAAATGCCGGAGTAAGCCTACCAAAATCATGGTGGGATTTGGAAATGGCATCACAAAAGTTAACAGTGGTAGACGCTAATGGAAAAATCACGGTGGCAGGAGCGGCCATGGGGCTGGTAGATAATGTTGACTCATGGAGCGATATTGTGGGGCTGATGTTGAAGCAGGGTGGAGTGGATATATTAGCGACTGACACTGATAATGTCAAAAAATTAAAAGATGTGTTGACTTACTACACTTTGTTTAGAACCAAAAATCATGTCTGGGATGAAACTCTGCCAAATTCGACAGAATTGTTTGCCAATGGAAAGCTAGCTTTTTATTTTGGACCAAGCTGGAGAGTGTTTAATATTGAAGACATGAAAATACCAACCCTAAAATATGGAATAACGACTGTGCCACAATTGCCAACTCTAAAAGACGTTCCATTGGATCAGGCTAACAATGAGGCAAATCTAACGAATATCCATTGGTCAACTTATTGGGTGGAGGGAGTCAACCAAAATGGAAAATATCAAAAAGAGGCTTGGAAATTTTTGCAGTTTTTGGCGACAAAAGAATCATTACAAAAAATGTATACAGCAGCATCACAAATTCGGGCTTTTGGCGAAATTTACCCGAGAAAGAGTATGATCGAATCGATGAAGGCTAACGCTTTGACACAACCTTTTGTCAAAGCGGCTGATGTATCAACAAATTGGTATTTATCTTCGCGAACTTTTGATGAAGGCTTAAACGATGAAATGGCAAAATATTTTGGTGATGCTATCAACGGAATGGTCTTGAAAAACATGGGGTCGGACGAAGTGATGACTAGCTTACAAAACGGAATACAGCAATTAAAACAAAAATACGGATTAAAATAATTACCAAAAGATAAATGATTTTAATTAACTTTAAAATATACAAAGAGACATTCGGAGAGGGAGCGGTGAGATTGGCCAACATTGTCAAAAAAGTCAGTGAAGAAACAAAAATTAGAATGGTGATAATAGCCTCGACACTGGATGCATTGAGATTAAAAGAATTGGGGGTGGAAGTGTGGCTTCAAAATATAGATGAATATACTGAGGGTAAACATACAGGATGGGTATCGGCTGAACAAGCTATGGCACTGGGAATTAAGGGAAGTTTATTAAATCATTCGGAACACAAAATTGCCAAAGGTACAGCTTTAAAAATAATCAAAAATAGACCAATTGGGTTTGAAATTTGTTTGTGTATGGGATCACTTTATCAAATTGAAAAATGGGGAGCCAAAAGTAAAGCTGATTATATAATGTACGAACCACCAGCCCTAATAGGAAGTACGGACAAATCAATTGCTACCGAGGAACCAAAAATGATTAAACATGTGGCTGACCTAATGAAAAACTCAAAACTAATTGCAGGGGCGGGAATAAAAAGCCAAGCTGATGCAGAAATTAGCCTAAAAATGGGTGCTTTTGGAATAGTATCGGCCAGCGATTTTGTCAAAAGCAACGACCCGGAAAAAGAACTAAGAGAGTTAGTAGCGGGGTTTAATGTATAATACATAAGAAAATATGGCATCAATTGATAATCTACTAGTTTCGCTGTTCGTCGACGAAGTTGTCGGCGGATTTATTGTCACGGTACCTCCAGGCCATGTGGGTTGTATTTACAGCATATTTCAAGGAGTGCTACAAAATGTGTGGTATCCAGGGATGCATTTTAAAATCCCCATAATTCATCGGGTAAAACTATTTAATGCCCAAATGATTGAATACACTATCTCTAAAGATGTCACCGTCAAAGATAATAAAGAAATTATGGGTGATGAGGTAATAAATGCTGTCACGGCTGACAATAAATTCGTAGCAGTAGAAGCAACAGCCTTAATTAAACTGGATACAGAAAGATTGCCAGAAATTTGGCAAAATATTGGGGAAAATTTTGTATCTAAAGTAGTCCGACCAGTAACCCGATCGCGGATTCGCAAAGTAATGACTAATCACACTTTGGCGATGGCTTTATCAACCGATAGAAGTTTGATTGAAGAAGAAATTAAACAAGAATTAAGAGATTCATTGAGTGGACACGGACTTGATGTAGAAAATTTTTACCTAAGTTCTTTGACACCGGTTGAAGGCAGACTACTAGAAAATGCGTTGGAAGACAGACCAATTCCAGCATTGGATTCACTAAAAACAGATGAAGAAATCAAACAAAATCGACTGATTAGTGGAAACGTACCGAGAGAATAGTTATCCAGCAATCGTTAATATCCAGATGTTGGTTGAAGCAGGAAACACGGATTTGGCGGAGAGAATAGTCGAACCGGTGGTGTAAACGTCGTCAAACAGAATAACGTTTTGATATTTGGCATTGACTAACTTAAAAGATGAGGTCATATTTTGGCGACGAAGAAGTTTGTCCTTGAATGTGGTCTGAGAAGTAGTGTTTTTGGTGCGAACCAATATATGAGGGTCGAAATTTAATTGTAATTTGGAAGAGAGAGCCTGACAAATTAATTCTGATTGATTAAACCCACGCCAGTTAAATCGAAATGGATGTAAGGGAATGGGAGTCAAAACATAAGATTTTGAATGCCAGTAATCGAGCAAATGGGGATATTTTGACTTGATTGATTGCGCCATAAAATCGGTTATTTCGGGAATAACATCAGTGACAAAATCAAATTTTAAAGAAGTGATTAGTTTTTTGATGGCACCGTGGTAGCGAAAAAGCGAGAGACGATCGCCTTTTTTGATGCCTTTTAAGACTATTTCCCGGCAACAAGGAGGGCAGAGGTAGAAACCGGCGCGACCACAACCAAAACAAGTGCGAGGATAGAGAAAGTCGAGAATTAACGACATAGATAATTATGACGTAAAATAGAAGTGATGAACAGCAATTTAGTCATTAGAAAAGATGCCAGCGAATCAATACTAACAATATTAATTTGGTCGGTATTTAGTCTACTGGGAACAAGATTGTTTTTGAAATTAATGAACTATCCGGAAATTGGGAAAGGAGCGTGGCATGTGTCGCACGCAGCGATTGGCGGAATTATTATGATTATTGGGGTAATGCTAATGTTGATATTTGAGGGAAAAAAGGTGAAAAACACTGCATTGATAATTTTTGGAATGGGGACGGGTGGGTTTATCGATGAAATTGGAAAATATCTAACCAGAGATTATAACTATTTTTTTCGACCGGCGATAATTTTTATTTATGTTTTTTTTGTTTGTTTATTTTTGATCTACCGATATTTACGAAGATATGAAATCAGAAAAGATAAAAGTAAATGGAAATCGATGGTCCGAAATATGGCAACAGTATCGTATGACAAAATTTTTAAACGAAAATTGGTCATGATCGGACTATGGGGATATTCAATATATTATGCGATTGATAAATTTGCCGATATTTTCAGAATAACGACATCAAAACAGAAAATGTTGATGATAGAAAAATACTATAAAGATTTTAACTTTTTTGGGACTTCAGATATTTATATGATTGTCGGACAAATGATATTTGATGTGTTGGCGTCGATACTTTTTTTGATGGGTGCTAGATATTTTTGGTCGAACAAAAGATTGAGAGGTGTACGATATTTTAAATTAGGATTATATGTCAGTATACTGCTTGGATCAATCTTTCGATTTTATTTTGAACAATTTAGAGCCATAACTGATCTTATATTGGGGATAGTAATATTGGAGATGTTGAACCAGTATAGAAGAGAAACTGTTGCAAAATAGG
>Ga0172375_10003905_pt1 | contig 22384 bp, 17 predicted proteins | sample LakKiv1m_FD_114537 | JGI IMG/M metagenome (GOLD analysis project Ga0172375, IMG submission 114537) | Freshwater microbial communities from Kabuno Bay, South-Kivu, Congo - kab_092012_11.1m | ecosystem: Environmental > Aquatic > Freshwater > Lake | place: Democratic Republic of the Congo... | reverse complement strand
TCATCAGCCACGACCGCGTATTCACACCAGGCCGGTTGGCGAAAACGTACCTGGATTGTTCTTTTGACTTCGGGCGCCTTGTCCGTCCAACCGGTTGATTTCACGGTAACTATGGTTGAGCCGACCACAGGCGGTGTAACTTCCAATTTATATTTTCCAAACTCTCCGCCTTCGGGATCGCTCTCACTTGCCGTATACCCGTCCACCTGTGTTCCCACCGCTGTTCCGCTGGCCCAAAAATCTTTTTTTTGCTGGACGGTTTTTCCCTCAACATTATGCGCCAGATACCACCGGTACCAATAGATTCCGGATTCGGCAAGTTCAAGGGCCTGCTCGCGAGATGCGGCATATTTGCTGTTCTGGTTGCGCGACACAATGAAAGTCAGCAAACCCAAAAGAATCACGCTCCCCATAGTCGCCGTGATAAGGATATAGATCAGTATCGAGCCTCTTTTTGATTTTCTACTTTCCATTTTAAGATTATTTTCACCAGTTATCTTTCAAATTCCTCATTTCAACAAACGATTCCAAGCGCACGTTGTCCGGAGCGCGAAAGGGATTGAGATTATAGAATATATCCGCTTTGACCAGTCGAATTTTGTTCACATCCGAAACAGGAGATGCAATAGGATTGTTTGCCAGATCATCAGGATAATTAGTGTCGTAATAGTAGAAAAGCGGCTGATCAGCTGTATTGATGACATGGGTCACAAGAACAGTCGCCGTTTGATCTGCGGATGGATAGATTGGCGGGCTGCCGGACGGTCTTGCAATGCCTTTCATTATCACTTGATTTTGCAAATAGTAATGAACCCTTTCTGTGATTTTATCATTGTCGATGTCGGCATAGAAAGTAAAATTTGATTTATCAGCACTGGCGATAGGATAGGCTCCCGAATCGGCGGCTCGCGCGCCCCGTATGTCATCCGTCAGAACTTTGATCCCTTTTTGAACCTCGTTGAGAGAAAGGCCTTGTTCCATCGCGAAGCCATAGTTCTTATAGATATATTTTATCAATAATAGCGTCCCGACAAGAATCATTGAAAAAATTGCTATTGCAATCAGCATTTCCACGAGAGAAAGTCCTTTTTGAGAAAACAACGCTTTCTTGAAAATATTCATGGAATTGGATTTAGCTGGATCTCTTTTTGAACCAAGTGGCTGATTGTTACTGTTTCCGAATGCGTTTCAAATCCGCTGGCCGTCACTTCCAAAGTGAAATTTCCTGCGGCAAGAATTGTCGCCGGATCGGTATTGGGAGGAAAATATACCTGGCCTTTGTCACCCGTAATGAGCGAAATATCCGTCACCAATCCGTCAAAGAGATGGACAGTCGCGTTTGCGAGAGGCGCTCCCGTCAAAGAATTTTTTACCGTGACCAGAAGCGAATTTGGATCGGTACTGGCCAAAATCAAATTTATATCCGGATATTGATCAGGAGCAATTGCCACCGGCAAAATCGGATCAGCCCCCACAACCGTATAGCCGACCTCATCGAGGACAATGTTATATTTTCCCGGTGAAATACCGCTGACACTCACGTCCCCACCCGCCCCGGTAATCAGGTTCTGATCATAATTTGTGACCGGAGTAGTCGTACCGTACAATAATCCAATGACCCTTCCGCCTGTCACGTGAAGATGCATATTTGGGAATAAATTTTCATCATTAAGAATGTCTCGCGCAAAGATATGAAAGCCGCTCAGCTTATCGATCAAAATAGCTTTTGTATTGAGATTGTTTTCAATCACCGAAGCGTGAACATCCGTCGGGTCATATGTAGTCGTCGGATAGGAAGGAAAAGTTGAAATTGTCTCATATCCATCCTTGGAAACGGTGATTTGATAATTCCTGTCCCCTGCCGGCATTCCGGACATGAGAATCGTCCCATATGAATCCGTGGCGGTGCTTATATCAACAGCGGGACTGACGGATCCATTTACAATATGAGCGGCAGCCCCCGAAAGTCCGATACCGCTCCCATCAAGAACATTGAGTCGAAAAGTTCCCCCTCCAATATCCGATTCAACTCCATTGGGAACAAACTTGGAAACGGCCGCCACGCCTTGGCCGGCTGAAACTCCGGCCCACGTCACTTCAACCTTGATTTCCTTATAATCTGTTGTCGCGTGATTTTGATCGTCCGAACCAATCCCGTCACTCGGATCGTCCACATAGCGAATATAGGTATGCACATTGAATTGTTGGTTGCTTTTCGAAACGCTTTCGTTTTGAGGCAAGCTCCCGGCCGGCACCCCTCCCTGGGTTCCTACCGAAACGTAGGGAAGATTGCGAATAATCTCCATTTTTTCATTGGCAAGAGCCGCCGCTTCCGTCCGATGACGCGATTGGACCAAGGAAGATAGTCCCATCTTAAATGAACCGAAGACAGAAACAACAACAACCGTGAAAATGCCAATAGCCGCAACCACTTCGACTATGCTGAATCCTTTTTTTTGTTTTTTTTTATGTTTATTATTCATTGTTATGAACAAGACACGCCTTTCTTACATCTGATCCATGATCGAATACATTGGAAGCATCATGGATATGGCAAAAAATCCGACAGCCGCTCCGATGATCACCATGAGCACCGGCTCGATGATTGAGGAAAGATTTTTTGTCAGCTGATCTATTTCTTCTTCATAAAACTTTGCAAGCTCAGTCAGGACATCAACTGTTTTTCCCGTTTCCTCCCCGACTTCAACCATCTGAATCACAATGACGGGGAAGAGTTTGGGATACTCAGACAGCTCTCCGTGAAGCGGCTTGCCCTTTTGAACTTCGATCCCGATTTTTTTGAAAGCATTCTGGTAATAGCGGTTCGTAAGCGTCTCGGAAATAATTTTGAGCGATTCGGTGACCGGCACGCCACTTTTGAGGAGAGACCCATAGATGCGGGCAAAACGGGCATTGTTCACTTTCACCACGATATTTTTTATTACGGGAGCCTTGAGAAAAAGAAAAGCCGCTGTTTTTCTCCCAACCGCCGTTTTGAAGTATATGACAATGGAAAGAATTATAAATATGACCAGCAGCAGCATCCAAAGCTTGTGCGCCGCCATAAAATTGCTGGAGCTTATCAACATTTTTGTGGACGCAGGCAAAACCGCTTGCGTATCTGTGAACACCGACGTCAACTGCGGAACCACATATGTCATCATTGCAATTCCAATTCCAATCATGACAACCAAAATGACGCTTGGATAGTACATCGCCCCCCTGACTTTGCTGATCAGATTGTGCTCTTTTTCCAATTGATCGGCGAGAAGAGTGAGAACTTCTTCAAGACTGCCTCCGACCTCCCCGACCCGGATCATATTGACAGAAAGTTCATCGAAAACCTCCGTTCTCGCCAAACTGTCCGCCAAGGTATTTCCGGTTTTCACGTCCTCCCCGATTTTTGCAAGAATATTCTTAAATTTTTTGTTTTTGGTCTGGCTTGAAATCACATCAAGTGCCCGCGGAACCGAAAGCCCCGAGGAAAGCATGATCCCGAGATGACGCGCAAACATCATTTTGTCCTTGAGTGAAACCCCGGAGAAAAAATCCCATTTGCTTTTTTTCCGAACTTGCTTTGAATGTTCTTCCTCCAGAATTGAAGTCGCAAAAAAACCATCCGTCCGAAGCGCTTCCGCCACCGACCGCTTGTCTTTCCCTTCAATTTTCCCATTTCTGATTTCTCCCTGGCTGTTTTTGGCAACAAATGTGAATGAAGGCATAAATAAAAAAAATATATTTAGTCTTTTGTCACTCTCAATATCTCTTCAATTGAAGTCGTTCCCTGAAGCGCTTTTACTATTCCATCCTCAAGCATTTTCATCATCCCTTTCTCGCAGGCTTTTTTCTCGATTTCGTTGCTGTCCGCCCGCGTGCTCACCATTTTGGCAATATCTTCACTGATTTCCATCACTTCATATATCCCAACCCGACCCTTGTAACCTTCCTGACTGCATCGTTCGCAACCGGTCGCGCGAAAGAAGCTTATTTTGCTCCAGTCCTTCTCGGCAGCCACGTTTTTATCGACGAAATTGTTTTGAGCGGCGACAGACAAAACATGATCAAGATCAATCTCATTCCCCAAAGATTTCAAGAGTTCGCCGTCCAACGTAAAACTTTGGCGGCAATCCGGACAAAGCTTTCGCACCAGCCGCTGAGCCATGACAACGTTCACAGTTGAAGCAATTAGAAACGGCTCCGCCCCCATATCAAGCAGCCGCGGAACCGTTCCTGCCGCGCTGTTGGTATGCAAAGTTGAAAGAACGAGATGTCCGGTCATCGCCGAATGAATCGCGATTTCCATTGTTTCTTTGTCTCTGATTTCTCCCACCATGATGATATCCGGATCCTGGCGAAGAAGAGCGCGCAGGCCCTGCGAGAAAGTGAGCCCGATTTGGGGATTGACCTGGGTCTGATTGATGCGCGACATTTTGTATTCGATCGGATCTTCCACGGTGGATATATTCACTTTGGGCGTATTGAGAATATCCATTATAGTATAGAGCGTTGTTGTCTTTCCCGATCCGGTCGGCCCGGTGACAAGAATCATGCCGTTCGGCTTTTTGATCGCGCGATGAATTTTCTCAAGCGCATCTCCCCAAAGACCCATCGCTTCAAGCGTGAGTCCTTTGGATCCCTCATCAAGAAGCCGCATCACGATTTTTTCTCCGGAATAAACAGGAAGCATTGAGACGCGAAAAGCGACCCGCCGATCATCTTGCTCAATTTTGAAACGCCCATCCTGCGGAAGACGATGTTCGTCAAGCTTCAAATTGGAAAGGATTTTGATCCGAGCCACGATTCCGGCCAGCACGGTTTTCGGAAGAGTCATTGCGTCATGGAGCATGCCGTCAATTCGATATCGGATACGAACTTCTTTTTCATCCGGTTCGATATGAATGTCGCTCGCGTCCTGAAGAATCGCGTGCTTCAAAAGCGCTTCAACAATCCGGATCACCGGCAGTTCCTGCGCCACTTTTTCAAGCGGATCTTCTTGCGAAACTCCCGGCGCGTTTTTCTCGATGATATCGCCAAATTCCGCCTTGAGGCTCTGCTCGTATTGCTTGAGAACATTCTCGATACCCCTTTCTGTGGTTATGCAGATTGAGATCTTGAGTCCTGTTTTTTTTCGAATGAAATCGATCGTTTGGATATCCTCCGGATTCAGCATCGCCACTTTTAATTCATTTCCGTTTTTTTTGAAAGCGACAACCTTATATTTCTTAGCAATCGGCTCGGGCACAATCTGAAGAATATCTTTCGGAATGATTTCTTTCTCGATGTTCACAAAGGGGATGCCCAGAATATATGAAAAAAGCTGGCGCAATTGGTCGATGCTTATCAGCTTTTGATCAACCAAAACATCACCCAGTTTTTTCCCGGTCTTGGCGCCTTCCTCAATCGCCGCGTCAATTTGCTGTTCATCGACAAGCCCCGCGTCAAGAGCAAAACTTTTTAGTCGTTCGTTGTCAACTTGCATTTATTTTGGTTTGTCACTACACCAGTTCCAAATTTATCCTTAAATAATCCAAAAAAATTACTCCTATTTTATTCAGCTGGCAATTGGTGCGGAGATAAATTTTCTTTTATTTTTTCGATAATATCCCGAAGACTGAAATCTGACTTCACCATAAACGTTTTTGCTCCCAATTCAAGCGCTTTTTGAACATTATCAATCTCCTCAAGATTGGTCAGAATCAGCACGGGTATATTTTTGTTCGGTCCCCTTTTTAGCTCCGCCAGCACTTCGTAGCCATCTTTTTTCGGAAGGATCAAGTCGAGCAGAATGAGATCGGGTTTATTTTCTTCCGCTTTTTGCACGCCTTCCTCTCCGTCAAAAGCGCTTACCGTTTCGTATCCCTCTTGAGCCAATATCTCCAACAACGCGGACTGGAGCGCCCGGTCATCTTCGACGATGAGAATTTTTTGTTTTGTTCCGGTCATATGATTTATTTTTTTTGGATTATTACGCGACTGGCAGACTGAAAAAGAAAGTTGAGCCTTTCCCTGCCTCACTTTCAAACCAGACTTTCCCGCCGCAATGCTGGAGAATGGACTTGGCAAGATACAGCCCGATTCCCACCCCATCGGTTCGGTAGCGAGATTCATTTTTCGTGCGGAAAAATTTCTCAAAAACCTTGCTATGCTGATATCGCGGAATCCCGACTCCCCAGTCTTGAACGGAAAAAACAGTTTTATTGCCGCTTCTTTTCAACTTCACCTCAATTTTCCCATCTTCTTTTGAATACTTGATGGCATTGCTGATAAGATTGTCCAGCACCACACGCATCTTTCGCTCATCGCCGCAAACCATCTGCGGATCCGACTCGATTTGTGATTCAATTTTGACTTTTTTTTCGACTGCCAAGCTTTGAAAATCGGCAATAGCTTCTTTGGCCAAATCCGCAAGATCAAAATCTTTTTTCTCAAAAATAGACCTTCCTTGGTCAATTCGAGCCACCTCAAGAAGGTCCGTCACCATTTTGAGCATTTGTTCGTTTGATTTTTTGATATTTTGCAAAAAAGCCATCTGTTTCTCAGGAAGACATCTGGCCGGGTCACGTTCCGTTTCAATCACTTCCATATTCCACTTGATCGCCGAAAGCGGACTGCACATTTGGTGGGAAATGATGGAAATGAATTCAGTTTTCATGATATTCGCTTCCGCCACTTTTTCCACCCCCCGAATGACGGATGTCCCAATGATCATAAGAATGACGACTTCAAAGGTGACGCTCATAATCGTCACCCCTTCGGATTCAAAACGGCTGGAAACGAAAAATGTCCCGACCATGGCCGCAATGGTGATGAGTCCCATCATCAAAAACAAAAAATTCGGACACTGCCAAATTCCGAGACCGTATTTTTTGCATCGACCCACGAAATTCAATCCATCAAGGAATCTTCCAAACATTTGTTTTGTTTTTATTTATAAAAATCAGCCTCCTGATGCGTTAATTATAGCATAAATAGAGAAAAGCAACCAGCCATACCATACAAAAAAATAGAGGCCTCCATAGAGACCTCTATTTTTGAAAAATATCAAGTGCTGGCTTACATCACTCCTCTCCCGCCGACGCTAAAGCTTTGGCGGGCAAGCATATCCGGCAACTACATCCCCATATCCATCCCGCCCATTCCCGGCATACCGGATGGCATTCCGCCTTTTTCTTTCTTTTCCGGGACGTCCGTGACGACTGCTTCGGTTGTGAGAAGCATCGCCGCCGCCGAGACGGCGTTCTGGAGGGCGCTGACGACGACTTTGGTCGGATCAATGACTCCGGCTTTGAACATATCCGTATACATCGGCGTTTCGTGCCCCGCGTCATATCCGATATTGAAATCAGCCTTCGGATTCAATTCATTGACGTGATAGCTGACTTCCACTTCTTTGCCCGTTCCAATATCAATCTTTTTCAATGATTGTTCTTTTCCGAGAAAAGTTTTCTGCAATTCTTGAATTTTGGAAATCACGACATCCGGAGATTGCCCGGCATTGAGAATGATCTGCTTGATCGGCGCGTCCAGGGCTTCCGTGAATATTTGCACGGCAATCCGATCTTCGTGCGACAAGTTTTTTCCAAGATCGTCTCTCAATTTTACCGATTCGTTGAGGAGCGCAATTCCGCCTCCCGGAACAATTCCCTGTTCAAGAGCGGCTTTGGTCGCTTCAACAGCGTCTTCCACCCGATGCTGTTTTTCTTTCTGTTCCACTTCCGTCGCCGCGCCAACTTTGATGACGGCCACGCCGCCGGACAGCTTTCCGAGCCGTTCTTGCAATTTTTCTTTGTCAAAATCAGAAGTCGCTTTTTCAATTTGCGTTTTGAGTTGAGAAACCCGTGCGTCAATGTCTTTTTTCTTTCCTTTTCCGTCCACGAGAGTCGTATCGTCCTTCGTCGAAACAATTCTTCCCGCTTTTCCAAGCTCTTCAAGCGTCACTTTGTCCAATTTCATCCCTCGCTCTTCAGAAATGACCTGCCCACCGGTGAGAATGGCAATGTCCTCAAGCATCGCTTTGCGGCTATCGCCGAATCCCGGCGCTTTGATTGCCAGAACATTCAAAACTCCGCGCAATTTGTTGAGTACTAGCGTCGTGAGGGCTTCGCCTTCAATATCTTCGGCAATGATCACCATCTCTTTCTTGCCGGTTTGCGCGATTTTTTCCAGAATCGGCAAAATTTCCTGAACAGAAGATATTTTTTTGTCCGTGATGAGAATCTGCGGATCCTTGAGCTCGGCTTCCATTGATTCGGCGCTCGTGATCATATATGGAGAAACGTACCCCTTGTCGAATTTCATTCCTTCCACCACCTCTTCTTGAAGACCGAAGGTCTGTGACTCTTCCACTGTGATCACGCCTTCTTTGCCGACTTTATCAATCACTTTGGCAATCATCTTGCCGACTTCGGCGTCTTGCGCTGAAATCGTCGCTACTTGTTCAATCGCCCCACCACTGATTTCCTTTGAAACTTTTTTGAGATTGTTGGCCACCCGATTTGAAAGCTTGGCGAGCGCATTCTTGAGCTCAATAACATTGATTCCCTTTGAAATAAACTTCGCGCCCGACTCGACGATTGATTGGGTGAGGATCGTCGCCGTCGTTGTCCCGTCTCCGGCCGCGTCGTTCGTCTTGTTGGCCACTTCTTTCACGAATTCCGCGCCAATATTCTCGAATTTATCTTCAAGATCGATTTCCTTGACGATCGTCACGCCGTCATTTGTCACCATCGGACTTCCGAACCCGCGGTCAAGAACAACGTTGCGCCCTTTCGGCCCCAGCGTCACGCGAACCGCATCCGCCACCTTGTCGATTCCCTTTTTGATGCGCCTCCGCGCGTCTTCATCGAATTTGATTTGTTTGGACATAGTGTTGTGATTTTTAATTATTATCGTAGTTCTCTCCCTTTCGCAAAGGGAGAGCCGGAGAGGGATTTATTTCTATGCACGAAACAAAATCCCCCTTAATCCCCCTTTTTCAAAGGGGGAAAACTGATATCGAAATTTTTGTAAATTAGCACTCTATAACCACGACTGCCAATTTGTATTATAGAAAACTATTTTTGATTGTCAAGATTCCAATTCTCTTTTGCCACTCCTCCTCAATCCGCATGCCTTGCGGAACAGGGAGGAATATCAAATTTTGGTCAGTGTATTCAATGTAGGCGCCGGGTTTTTGCGTGAGCGGATTTCGCTTGATTCGGCCAATTTGCAATCGACGCAACCAGGATTCAATTCTATCACCCCAAGGCATGTTTATCAAGCTCTCAAAGGCTTTTTGAATTGCCTCGCTGAATTTGCCGCTCTCGACAAAATATCTGGCCGGCTTGAGCTCTGGCGCATTCAAATTCGGTTTGATTTTTTTGATCCATTCGAGATTTTTCCCGCAAAATTTCTGAAAAACATTATGGCCTAAAAGTGGATATATAAAGCTATATTCGTTCGCGGCAAACAAGTCTTTTCGCGCGATTTCAAGATTGTCTGTTGAAATAAAATAGTTCAAACAGATCCGGTTTCTTATCTTCTGGCTATGTCGCCTTTTGCCTAGCAAATGGACAACAAGCGTGACCAACAGCCGTCCGGTGAATATCCTGCCCTTTTCCAAAACAACAAAAAAATCGATGTCCGAATTTTTGTCGCAGTTCTTCATCGCCAGTGTTCCCGTGACGGCAAGCATCCTCACAAACGGCGTATATCTTAGCCACTGCGCCGCCCATTGCGCAATTTCAAACTTCACAGCCGAATTTTTGTCGCATTGAATCCGGCGATCCACCAAATCCCGGCGGCCTTTGAGAAAATAAAAACCGCGAAATTCTTCGATATGCATTTTCAGTTCGTCGTTCTCCAGCGCTCCAATAATCTCGCCAAGTCTGTAACGGAGGTTCGACCTCCCTAATGGAGGTCGAACCTCCACGATCAAATATTTCCAGACTTCAAAAGAAGTCAGGGGAAAATTGAGAATGTCGTAGTAGATAATCGTCTGCAGAATATTTTTAGTAATTCGTGATTGCATATTTTTAAATCTCAATATCCAAATCTCAAATTTCAAATTTTGGATATTGGGATTTCTACCGAAGGTAGCGCCCTGTCCACGTCTTCACTTTCTTCATATCCTTCGGCGTGCCTTCAAAAACAATCTTTCCTCCCGCTTCTCCGCCTTCCGGGCCGAGCTCAATCACCCAGTCGGCCGCGCGGATGACATCCAGATTGTGCTCAACGATCAAAACCGTGTTTCCCTTTTCCACGAGCGCATCGAGAATCTTGAGTAGCTTGGCCACGTCGCCGAAATGGAGCCCGATCGTCGGCTCGTCGAGGATATAGAGCGCTTTCCCATTTGTCCGGCGCGCCAGTTCCGTTGCCAGTTTGATCCGCTGCGCCTCTCCTCCGGAAAGATACATAGCCGATTGACCCAATTTCAAATATCCCAACCCGACCCGATTGAGAGTCTCAAGTTTTTCCGCAACCAACGAATGATTTTGAAAAAATCGCCAGGCATAATCGACGCTCATATCCAGCACCTCGGCGATATTCGCCCCTTGATATTCAACCGTCAACACTTTTTGACTGAACCGCGTGCCGCCGCAGGCTTCGCAAGGAACATAAATGTCCGGCAGAAGATGCATTTCGATCTTTTTGTGTCCTTCTCCCTGGCAAACTTCGCACCGCCCGCCCTTCATATTGAAACTGAAATGCGTGGCGTTGAGGCCAAGCCTGTGTGCTTCGGGCAGCGACGCAAAAATGTCCCGGATATGCGAAAAAACACCCGTATAAGTCGCTGCGTTTGAACGCGGGGTGCGCCCGATCGGCGATTGATCAATCTCAATCGCTTTGGAGATGTGCTCAAGGCCCAAGATGCGCTTGTGAGAGCCGGGTTGGTCCTTGGCTCGGAAAAAATGCTTGCGGAGCGCCTTGCCCACGATGTCGCTCACCAGCGAACTCTTGCCCGACCCGGAAACGCCGGTGATCACGGACAATTTTCCAAGCGGAATTGCAACATCTATATTTTTCAGATTGTTCTCTCCGGCGCCGACAATCGTAATTTTCTTCCCATTTCCCTTTCGAAAAGATTTTTTCACGAATACTTTGTTTTTCCCGCTCAAATATTTTGCGGTTTCCGTCCCGGCTGTCTGCATTTTTTTGGCGGGACCCGAAAATATGATTTCTCCTCCAGATTCTCCCGCTCCCGGTCCCATATCAATGATCCAATCGGCGCATCTCATGATTTGCGCGTCGTGTTCAACCACGATCACACTGTTTCCCTCCGCCTGAAGTTTCTTGAAAACACCAATCAATTTTTCCGTGTCCCGTTCGTGAAGGCCGATCGACGGCTCATCCAGGATATAGAGAATTCCGGTGAGTCCTGAACCAATCTGGACGGCCAGCCGCACTCTCTGCGCCTCGCCTCCTGAGAGAGAGTTCGCGTTTCGCGAAAGCGTGAGATATCCCAGTCCCGCTTCGCACAAATTTTGGATCGTTTTCCCCGTTTCAGCCAGAATTTCGCGTGCCATCTGCTTTCCAAAATCAGGGATGCCCGTGATATTTTCGATATCTCCCATTTTTTCCCGCAATTGTTCGAGGCTTGTTTCACAAAAATCGGCAATTGAATTTCCGGATATTTTCACCGCAAGAGATTCTTTTTTCAGCCGTTTTCCTCCGCACGCAGGACAAGTCTTCACCAGCATATATTTTTCCGCCTCACCGCGGGAAAAATCGGAGCTGGCTTCTTTGTATTTTTTTTCGAGTGCCGGAATCACTCCTTCGAAGTTGTCCGCTCCGTGCAAAATTATGTCTAAAACTTTTTTATCCAAATTTTTGACGGGCTTATCGAGAGAAAAACCGTATCTTTCCGACAATTCTTTCAAAATCTGCTCGAGACGCGATGCGGCGCCGTTTCGGACACCAGTGATGTTCCAGGGCTTCACAGCGCCCTCGCGGATGCTCAAATTCCTGTTCGGGATCACCTGATCGATGTCCACTTCCAGTTTCGTCCCCAGCCCCGCACAAGCCGGACAAGCCCCCTCCGGACTATTGAATGAAAAATGGCGCGGTGTGATTTCCGAAATGGAAACACCGCAATCCGAGCAGATCAAATAACGGTTGAATTTCTTGTCGTCTTCGTTTGGAAAGCTGATCACAACTTCTCCGCCACTCGCCTTCATTGCCGTTTCGATTGAATCGACGAGCCGCTCCCGATCGGAAAAATTTTTGTCAAGGGTGATACGGTCGATGACTGCTTCAATTTTGTCGGGCTCCGAATTTTTTTCGATTTCGAAACGAGCCTGCGATGCCGCGACTATTTTCCCGTTGAGTCTCACTCGCGCGTACCCCATCTGTTCGAAACCGGAAAGTATTTCCGCGGCTGCTTTGGATTTTTTCGCCGGCGGCGCAAGAATAGCAATCTGTGTTTTGCTATCTGATTTTTGCGAAAGAATTTCATCCGCAATCGCGGAAGCAGATTTTTGCGAAAGCTCGCGGGAGCATTTCGGGCAATGCGGCTTTCCAAGCCGCGCAAAAAGGATGCGCAGCCAGTCGTATAGCTCCGTCATTGTCCCGACGGTCGAGCGCGGACTACGGTTTACGCTGTTTTGGTCGATCGCGATGACCGGCGAAAGATTTTCGATCTTTTCGATTTCCGGTTTTTTGACGGACGCCAAAAATTGACGGGCATAGGCGGAAAGATTCTCAACATAGCGGCGGTGCCCCTCGGCAAAAATAGTGTCAAACGCAAGAGATGACTTGCCTGAACCGGAAAGCCCGGTGACAACAACAATCTTGTCCCGCGGAATCTTCACGGAAATATTTTTCAGATTATTCACCCGCGCGCCCTTGATGATGAGATGAGATTTGTTCATTTGTGTTTATTGAGAACTGGTTTAAAGCCAAACTAGTTGTCAATTGTACACGAGAAATGAAAAAAAGTAAAGCCCTGCATCACAACAGGGCTCTACTATATAGAATTCGATATATTTTAAGTATCCTATACTTCGATCACCACCGGCAGGATCATCGGGCGGCGTTCGGTTTTTTGATAGAGAAATTGCCCGACTGTGTCACGAATCTGGTCTTTGACATAGTTCCAGTCGACCGCTTCGTCTTTGGCGGTCGCATGCGCGACAACGTCTTTCACTTTCCGTTTCGTCGCGTTCACCAAGTCGAAATTTTCTTTGACATAGATGAACCCGCGGCTGGTCACTTGCGGCTCTCCGATCACGCGCTTGGTTTTGGCGTCAATTATCGTCACAATTGTGAACATTCCGTCCTGCGCCAGCACCTGCCGATCGCGCAAAACCACCTGACCGATGTCGCCCACGCCGAGACCGTCCACCATGACATAGCTCGTGTCAACTTTTCTCGGCAGAATTTTGCCTTTTCCTTTTTCGAATTCGATCGGCATCCCATTGTCGAGAACAAAAATATTCTCGCCGCGAAAGCCGATGCCTCTTGCGAGACGTGCCGCTTCTTTGAGCATATAGTGATTCGCGTACACGGGAATAAAATAGTCCGGCTTAATCTGCCGCAAAATATCCTTGATATCTTCCGCATTTGAGTGACCGCTTGTATGGACGTCCATGATGTCGGTGTGGATCACATTGTCGCTCTTTCTGTAAAGATTGTCTTTGAGCCGTTGCACAGTCCGTTCGTTTCCTGGAATAACCGAGGAAGAGAAAATGACTGTGTCGTCTTTTTGGATTTTCACATAGCGATGCTGGTCAGTGATGATCCGCGAAAGCACGGCATTCCCCTCTCCTTGCGCGCCGGTACAAATGACAATGATCCTGTTGTCTGGATATTTGTGAATGTCAGAAATCGGAATCAACGTTTCTTTGTGCGCTTTGATATATCCAAGTTCTTTGGCAATTTCAACGTTCATTTTCATACTGTATCCGTCGAGCGCCACTTTTTTTCCGATTTTTTCGGCATATTCAATGAGATGGCCAATACGCCGGATTTGGGAAGAAAAAGTTCCGATGATAACCCGGCCTTTGGATTCCGAGAGGAGTTTTTCAAGATTTTTATACATTTCCTTCTCGCTCGTTGCCGCGGGGCGCACATCCACGACTCCCAGACTTTCAAGCATCAGAATGCGAGGGCTCGGAAGCTTCGCGAGATGTGTATACGTCATCACTTTTCCGCTCTCCGGATCTTTGTCCATCAGCCAGTCCCCCGGATGAATAACCGTGCCGGAAGGAGTCTTGATAATCACTCCCACCGCGTCCATGATGGAATGTTCCACATCGAAGAAATTGATTTCAAATTTTCCAAGACGAATTTTGTCATTCACTGAATTCACCCGCATCACCTTGAGATTCTGAACGGAATTTTTTTCGAAGTCTTCAAGTCTCTTTTTGACCATCGCCAAAGTGAGATCTCGTCCCACGATAGGCGGATAGTTCAATTTTTTGAGGAGTATCGGCGCCGCTCCAATATGATCCATATGTCCATGGCTCAGAATTACGCCTCGGATATTTTTTTCCTTGCCTTTGAGATAGCTGACGTTCGGAATGATATAGTCGATTCCCGGCATATCTTCTTCCGGAAACTGCAATCCCATATCAAGAATGACGATGTCTCCTCCGTATTCAAACAGCGTCATATTCCGGCCAACTTCTTCTTGTCCGCCCAACGGTATGATGCGGAGGGCATTTTGATTCTCAACAGACATCTTGCCGACCACTGGTTTTCCCAAAGCGGACCGCCTTGGCCGCTGGGAAGATTTTTTGTATGCGGAAGAAGCGTCTGCACTGACAGTGCCCGCGGTCTTCTGAATTTGCTCGCTTCGTTGGGGAGCGGTAGGCTCGGTTCTTTTTCGCACCTGCCCGCCGTTCTGGCGGGAACCAAAATGTCTCCTTCTTTGCGAAGAAGCTTGTCCGCCGCTTGTCTGCCGTCTGCCCGCCGATGAGGAGGGATGAGGCTGAGCAAAACGGGAACTTGCCTGTTGTCCGGAAGCAGAAACTGCTCCGTCAACCGGCTTTGTTGTTTTTTTCATAATATTTTTGATTTGTTTAGTTCTAGTTAGATTAAAGATTGATTATATTTGTGCCGAAGAGAGGACTTGAACCTCCACGGGGTTGCCCCCACAGCGACCTGAACGCTGCGTGTATGCCAATTTCACCACTTCGGCGCGATAAACTACAAACCCGACAAGAGCCGGGCTCTTGTCAGAGAATATTTAGATAAAAAGGCTTATATAAGAGATATTTTAGATAGATTGAGAAGAAGGCACTCTAATTGTCTAATTATATACCCAATCGACTATTTTGTCAATTGCGCCTTCAATTCTTCCACCATTTCAACCGGCGTGGGATCAATTTCATATTTGAGCGCCAAATAGTACGAAGCCCAGCAACCGATCTGCAATGTCGCGAAAATCCGGAAAAGCATCCCATTCTCGGGCATATCGACAACCGTTGAATCAACTCCGTATGTTTTCAATATATCTGACGTGATTTCCATCCTTTTCAAAATGCGAGGATGCGTATTCCCATCACGCAAAACGATGAAATGAAATGCTCCCTGCGGCTTCGTGAAACCAATCATTTCGTTGTGGTTGAGTTCCGGAAAAAAATTCCAGAAAGCCGGCGTCTTCGCGTTTTCGTTGAACATAATCTTCCAAATCATCGCCAGGGATTTGAATTTTGTGGATGCATAGATCACCGGCGTTTTTCCGGAAACTTCTTCCGCGATCTTTTTTCCAAGTTCCTCGAACTCTTTGACATTTTTTTTCAATTTTTCTGTCGCTTCCTCAAATTCGTTTCGCTTATCTTCAACCATTCCGGAATTCACGAGCATTTGAAACACCGCGGCGAAATTGCAAGCAAGGGCCATTCGAGGCTGAAGTATTTTTTCCGGCGGCGGCATAAGAACCATCGGAATATTGTTTTCCTTGCATATTTCAACCACCTTCCCGCCCGCTGCGATTCCGACGCATGGCAAATTGTTTTTCAATACTTCCTCAAAGGAAGAAACCGTTTCTTCCGTGTTTCCTGAATATGACGAGACAATGTTCAGACAATAATCAAAGGCTTCCGGCGGCAAAGCATAGTTCCTGTTTTGATAAATTCCAAAACTATGATTGGCTTTTGAATTTTTGAAAAACAAATCGTGCAGATATATTCTCAGCAAGTTTCCCGGAAGAGCCGACCCGCCCATCCCGGAAATCATAATGGATTTGAATTTTCCTTCAACTTTCACGTCCTTGGCAATTTCAAGGCCGGTGAGCAATTGATCCGGAATGTTCTTGATGACGTCGTAGAGGTTTTCTTTGTCGATCGGATTCATTTTTATTTTGCTTTATGATTATTTTCTCACTCTTTTCGTCTTCACGAACCATTTCGCGGCATCGGCGAATTTTTCGTCCGACGCGACGAGCGACGAAATGTTTATTCCCCCCACTTTGTTATTGACCACTGAAAGATAGTTCGGACTATAGAGAAACACGGCCGGCGCGTCATCCGTCACCGACTGTTGAAATTTTTTGTAGAGATCGATCCGCTTCCCCTCGTCCGTCTCGGTGCGCAACTTTTCAAGAACCTTGTCTACGTCCGGATTTGAATAGAGCGCGAGATTGAGTCCCGGATCTTTTGTTTGCGACGAATGCCAGAAAGAATACGGATCCGGCTCGGCCGTCGGCCAGCTTTGTCCGAAAAGAAAAGCTTCATATTCGCGAGGGCGGAGAAAGTTTTGCTGGATGTCGCCGACGCTCTCCGAATCGATGTTCACCCGCGCTCCAACGGCTTCCCATTGGCTCTTGAGAATATTCGCCGTATCCACCAACTGCGGCCAATCAGTCGTCACAAGAGTGAACTCAAGCGCTTGTCCGTTTTTCGCCCGCGCTCCGTTTTCTCCGCTCTTCCAACCGGCATCGTCAAGAATTTTCTTGGCTGCTTCCGGATCAAAATCAAATTTTTTGACATCGTCCGTCGCACCGAATGTACCGGGAGGAATAGGCGAAAAAATTTCCCGTCCTTCGCCAGCGAAAATTTTCCCCACGATATCCTTGCGATTCGTCGCGGTCGCGAGAGCCTTTCGCACATCCTTGTCCGCCAACACTTTGCTTTTCTGCTGATTGAAGAACACGGCGAAATAGCGGGGAAGACCGGCGGATATGATACGCGCGCTGCGCTTGCTCTTCACATCATTCAATTTTTCCGGCGAAAGAGAGTTTGTCGCCAGGATTTTTTTGTTGTTGTAGTCATCAACCATCGAATCCTCGTCGGGATAGAATTGAAAAGTCATTGATCCCAGATACGGCTTGTCCCCAAAATATTCGGAAAAGGAATTCACCTTGTAGGACAAAATCATTCCGCCCGAATCTTTTTGAAAATCAGAAAACTCAAAGGGTCCCGTTCCGACCGGCTTCAGATTGTATTCCGCGAGAGAAAAGTTCGTCGGCGCGACTGTTTCCCAAACGTGTTTTGGGATGATCCCAACCGTGAGATTGTTGAGAAAAAAAGCATACGGTGAAGGCAAAACGAATTTGATCGTAGCTTCGTCAACCTGTTCCATCCCCACTCCCTGCCAATTCTGTCTCAAAGGACTTTTGAAGGCCGGATCCTGGATGGCCTGAACCGTGAAGAGAACGTCGTCTGATGAAAACGGTTCGCCGTCATGCCACTTCACACCCTTTTTGAGATGCACCGTATATGTGAGTTGGTCGCTTGAAACTTCATAGCTTTCGGCCAAGTCGGGAACAATTTTCCCGTCGGATCCATATTTGAAAAGGCTGGAATATATGAGGCGCGTCAGATCGGCATCGGCTTCATTGCCGGCCGCCAGAACCGGATTGATATACATCGGCTGACCAATGATGCCTTCGGAATAGTCTCCACCGGGAATGGGAACCGGTTTCGTGAAGGAATAATAGACACCCAGCACGGTTGCGACAAGCGAAACTGCCACGATGAGTGCCAACGACAAAACTGTCATTCGCTCTTTCGCGGAAAATACCCGAGAAAATTTTTGCCAAAAGTTTTTGTTCATAGTACCTCCCCCTTTTACAAAGGGGGATTAAGGGGGATTTGATTACAATACAAACACTTTAAAACCCCTCTCTAGCTCTCCCTTTGCGAAAGGGAGAGAGCTTTTTTCTAAGCGCTTCTTGATCCCAGATAGATGTTGGCCACGGCCAACCCCAAAAACACGACAGCAAGCGCAATTGACGCGCCGAAAAGAAATTTTTCCATTCCTCGCTTGGTATAATAGCCTCCAAAATCACCTCCGAATGAGGCGGACAAACCCGCTCCCCGATTTTGAAGAAGAATGGAAACTGCCAGGAGCACCGAAACGACGATTTGCGCCCAGATAAGAATGTTTTCAAGCATTTTCTTCTTTGATTAAGGATGAAACAACGAAATTTATGCCGCTGATGATGATCACTGCCCAGAAAGAAGCCGTCCATGTTTCAATCACTAAGGCGGGAACAATTTTGGCCGCCAGATTCAGCATCAAGACATTGATGATTATCATGAAAAGACCGAGAGTGAGCCAGATCAAGGGCAATGAAATGATTTTCACGATTGGCTTTATGAAAAAGTTTATGAATCCCAGCACCGCTCCGGCCAGGATCAACCATTTCCAATCGCCCTGAAAGTGGATCCCGTGCACGAGCCGCGCCGATGCCCAGATACCGATGGCATTGGAAAGAATGTGGATGATTAGGCGTAGCATAGCATAGTAAATTGAAGGCTTGGAGAATATTAGCAAGGAATAATTTTAGCGTCAAATTTTGACAATCTCCTGTCCTGGCCCTATTATACTCCTAGAATAACCTCTTATCAAATATACATGAAACAGCGCATTTTCTCAGGCATTCAACCTTCCGGAACCCTTCATATCGGAAACTATCTGGGCGCGGTGAAAAACTGGATCGCCCTTCAGGAAAAGTTCGAGTCGATTTTCTGTGTGGTCGATCTTCACGCCATCACGGTTCCACAAGCGCCGCAAGAACTGCACCGAAAAACCTTAGAACTCGCCAAAATATATCTGGCTTCAGGAATTGATACGCAGGAATCAACGATTTTTGTTCAATCACACATCCCGGAGCACGCGGAACTGGCTTGGATCCTGAATACGATCACCAAAATTCCCGAGCTGGAACGGATGACCCAATTCAAGGACAAATCCGGCCGACACAAGAGCAACATCAATGCCGGGCTTTTCAACTATCCCGTCCTGATGGCCGCCGACATTTTGCTTTATGGCACGAACGTCGTTCCAGTCGGCGAAGACCAGCTCCAGCACGTCGAACTCGCGAGAACTCTGGCCAAAAGATTCAACCAGCAATTCGGAGAAACGTTCGTCGTTCCCGAACCATACATTGTCAAAGAAGGAATGCGCATCATGGGACTCGACGATCCGACGAAAAAAATGTCCAAATCGGCGGCATCCGAGCTCAACTATATCGCGCTCACCGACAGCCCCGAAAAAATCCGTGAAAAAATCAAGCGAGCCGTCACTGACAGCGGAAAAAGCATTCAATACGCGGACGACAAACCGGCCATCAAGAATTTGATCAACATCTATTCCTTGCTCGACAATGTATTGCCCGAAGAAGTCGTTGATATATACAAAGGAAAGGGCTATTCCGAATTCAAAGCCGACCTCGCCAAAGTGATCGTTGATTTCCTCACAAATTTTCAGGAAAAATACAACAGCATCGACGATAAAGACGCTCTAAACGCGCTGGAGGCAGGAAAAGACAAAGTCAAAGTCTTGGCAGAGAAAAAAATAACCGACGTCAAAGAAAAAATTGGATTTTTGATGTAGTTTTTTACAAAATCTTCCGCATACAAAAAGCCCGCGCATTTCGACCGCGGGCTTTTTCAATTTGCAGTGAGAAAATCTAGCTCCTGATAATTCCCAAAACCTCATCTCTTTTCTCCTCCATCATCTCTTTTGTATTTGCTTCAAGATTCAGACGCAAAACCGGCTCCGTGTTTGAGGGCCGCACATTGAACCACCAATCAGAGAATTCAATCTTCACACCGTCTAGTTCCGAGATTTTTCCATTCGCGAATTTTTCTTTTAACCTCGCGATCACCGCGTCTTTGTCGGCAACCTCGCTGTTGATCTCTCCGGAATGAAAATATCTTCTCAAATCTTTCACAAGATCTGAGATATTCTTGCCCGTTTCCGCCATGGCATTGAAAAGCATGATCGCCGCCAGCGTCGAAGCTTCGGCCAGAAAGTTTTCTTTGAAATAGTAGTGCCCGGAAAGCTCCCCGGCGAAAGCACCGCCAAGATCGCGCATGATCTTTTTAATATTGGCGTGCCCCACCGGACATTCAAGCGCCACTCCCCCATTCTCTTCGATATATTCTTTCACGGATTTTGAGGAACGCAGGTCATAGAATATTTTCGCTCCCGGATTTTTCTCAAGCACCATCTTGGCAATGAGGCCCGTCACCAGATCCATAGGGATTATTTCGCCATTCTCGTCCACGAATCCGGCCCGATCCGCGTCCCCGTCATAGGCGATCCCCAGATCCGCCTTTTCTTCGACAACTTTCTTTTGAAGCTCGGCCAACGTTTCCGTCTTCAAGGGATTGGCCTCGTGGTTGGGAAATTTTCCGTCAAAATTTTCGAAGAGCGGAACAATTCGCAGATTGTCGGCAAGTTTTTTCAAAATATCCCCTTCCAAAATCCCCATTGCATTGGCAAAATCAACCACAATCTTGAATTTCTTGTCGCCAAGCTTCGCGAATCCGGAAAAATATTCAACATATTCATTTTTAACATCTTCTTTATTTATAGTTTCACCTTTCTTTTCCGGTTCTGAGAAATTTCCAGCCAGCGCCAAATCCCGGATATCAAAAAGTCCGCTATTTTCCCCGACCGGCACCGCCTTGACGCGGCAAATCTTCATCCCATTGTATTCGGCCGGATTGTGAGAGGCCGTAAGGGAAACCGCTCCGTCGACATCCAACTTTCCGGAAGCAAAATACACCATCGGCGTTGAAGCCAAGCCCAGATCATATACGTCCGCTCCTTGATCGGTGATCCCCTTGGTCAAAAATTCAAAAAGCACCGGCGACGACTCGCGAATATCCCGACCGACCGCGATCTTTTTGGCATCCAGAAATTGCACCATCGCCCGACCGATGTTGTAGGCGGCCTCTTCATTGATCTCTGTCGGATACACCCCCCGAATGTCATAGGCCTTGAAAATTTTCGGATTTATTTCCGCCATATTTTTTGCGTTTTACAAATCAATAACTCTTATATACTATAATATAGGCAATATAAGCAATAAATCAAATTTCATGAAACTCGTCATTATGGCCGGCGGAAAAGGAACCCGATTGTGGCCGGTGAGCCGCGCCGGAAAACCAAAGCAATTCCAATGCCTCACCGGGGACAAAACAATGCTTCAAGAAACATACTTGCGCCTGCGCCAGATTGCCGAACCCGCCGACATATATGTCGCCACGAACCAGGAATATGTCAGCGAAGTGGAAAAAGAAATCTTGGAGTTTCCAAAAGAAAATATTTTGGCTGAACCGGTTGGAAGAAATACTGCTCCATCGATCGCCTTGGCCGCGGCTGTCATCGCTGCTGGGGATGAAAACGAGATCATGGGTGTTTTCCCGGCCGACCATTTCATCGAAAATCCGGAGGTGCTTCTCGATGCCGTGAGATATGGGAAAGAGTTTCTCGAAAAAAATGATGAGTATCTTTTGACTTTTGGCATCACGCCGAGCGCGCCGGAGACGGGATACGGGTATATCAAGAAAGACGGAGATTTGGAGAAAATGGATAACATTCAAATTTTCAAAGCCGAAAAATTTGTCGAGAAACCGAATTATGAAACCGCGCAAAAATATCTCGAAGCCAGAGACTATTTCTGGAACAGCGGAATGTTTCTCTGGAAAACAAAAACGATCATCGAAAAATTCAAAAAATATGTGCCGGATGATTATGAGCGCTTGATGAAAATAGGAGATTCAATGAAAAATGGAAACTATGCCGAAGTTCTGGAAAAAGAATTCCCCAAAATGGACAAAAACAGCATCGACTATGCCATTCTCGAAAACGAACCGAATGTAGCCGTCATTCCCCTTGAAATGCCCTGGAGCGATGTCGGCTCCTGGACCGCCCTCAAAGACACGCTCATCTCAAACAATCGAGAAAACTTCGTCCGCGGCGAGCACATCAACTTCGATAGCGAAAATTTGCTCGTCTATGGCTCTAACAAGCTGATCACGACAATCGGCGTCAAAGACTTGATCATTGTCGACACCGACGACGCCATCCTGATTTGCGACCGAAACAAGTCCCAGCTCGTCTCCGACGTCGTCAAGAAACTCGAAGCCGAAGGAAAGATTAAGAATTTGTAAAACTTCCATATATAAAATCAGGGCGGACCAATTAAGTGTCCACCCTTTTTGGT
>Ga0172375_10003904_pt1 | contig 22388 bp, 13 predicted proteins | sample LakKiv1m_FD_114537 | JGI IMG/M metagenome (GOLD analysis project Ga0172375, IMG submission 114537) | Freshwater microbial communities from Kabuno Bay, South-Kivu, Congo - kab_092012_11.1m | ecosystem: Environmental > Aquatic > Freshwater > Lake | place: Democratic Republic of the Congo... | reverse complement strand
TATTGAGAACGCTCGTTTTGACCCTTCTATTGTGCGCGGCTTCGACTACTACACCGGCATGGTGTTCGAGGTATTCGACAAACATCCCGAGAATAATCGTTCGCTTTTCGGCGGCGGACGGTATGATAATCTGCTCGCCCTTTTCGGCGAGGACCAGGTACCCGCAGTCGGTTTCGGCATGGGTGATGTGACCATGCGCGATTTTCTCGCCGTTCGCGACCTCATACCGCGCTACGTATCAACCACCAAGGTATATTGTGCCGTCGCGTCGCCAGATGTCGTTCCTGAGGCGATGAAAATCGCGGGCGAGTTGCGCGCGCAGGGAGTCAACGCGGCGGTCGACTTGGGCGACAAAAAACTTGGTGACCAGATAAAAAATGCCGACAAACAGAAAATCCCGTATCTTATCGTGATCGGCCCGAGCGAAGTCGAATCTGGAGAGTTCTCCGTGCGAAATCTGGCGACGCGCGCCGAAACTGGTATGACCCGCGGAGAACTCGGAACATTTTTCCTGAATACCGAAACTTAGAGCCTGCTCACAATTTAACCGCAAAATAACTCATAATTACAATGCTTGTCTATCAGAACTACAAAATTTCGGCTACAAATCGCCCACTTCGCCTTGCCATATTTCGATATGACTCGTTGAATTGTTCGATTTTCGCACGAAATTTTGTAGTTCTGCTTAGACATTAAATTATGAGCAGGCTCTACTATGACAAAGAAATCCTCTGAGAAACCACGAATCATAACATTCGATATCGAAACAATCGGCGAATTTGGAGCAAATAACGATGTTCTTAGCCTCGAACTCTCGGTTGTGTGCATTCACGATTCGTCGACCGGTGAGATAACAAGTTTTACGCAGAAAGAACTCCCCCGGCTCTGGCCGATTCTTGAGCATGCCGATATTCTTGTCGGTTACAACAGCGACCACTTCGATATTCCGATTCTTAACAAATATTATTCGGGGAACCTTGCAAGCATCCGGAGTATCGACCTTCTTAAAGAGGTACGCGCGGTGCTCGGTCGGCGTCTGCGAATGGACAATATTGCTGAAGCGACGCTTGGTCGAAAAAAGAGCGCGAGCGGCCTGCAGGCGGTCAAATGGTGGGGTGAAGGAAAATACGATGAAGTAATAAAATACTGCATGGAAGACGTACACATCACGCGCGAGCTCTATGATTACGCGCGCAAACATGGTGTGCTCAAATATACCGATTTCGACGGCGTGCGCGATATAAAATTAGACACATCGGGTTGGGAAAAAATCGAATCCGCGGTCGCGCTCACCCATACCTTGCCGTTTTAGTGAATATGGTAGTATGAACGCATACTAACGTATCCGTAATTTTTTACTATGAAAAGCCAATACGTACTTCCAGCCTCCATCGTTATTGTGGGCGCGCTCATCGCGGGCGCGGTGTTTCTCGTAAGCCGCGGTCCCGGACCGCAAAACCCCGGCGGCGCCTCGGCGGCGACACGGCCCGTCGACGCTACTGATCACATTCTCGGAAACCCGAACGCGCCGGTAATCGTCATTGAATATGCTGACCTTGAATGCCCGTTCTGCAAAGAATTCCAGAAAACATCCAACCAATTAATGGAGTATTATGGCCCGTCTGGAAAAGTGGCGTGGGTATACCGGCATTTCCCCCTGATACAAATCCATCGCAACGCATCCGAAGAAGCCCAGGCGTCCGAATGCGCGGCGGCACAGGGCGGCAGTGCGGCATTCTTCAAATATATCGACAGGCTGTATTCCATAACTCCGGGGGAAGACGGACTTGATCTCGCGCAGCTGCCGAACATCGCGGCGGACATCGGACTTGACGGACAGAAACTGGCGCAATGCCTCGCCGCAAATACCTACGCGGAAAAAATCCAGAAAGATTACGCCCAGGCGATTGCCGAAGGAATACAAGGTACGCCGCACCTTGTCATCATGACTTCGGCCGGCCCAGTGCTGACGCTTGATGGAAATCAGCCGTATTCGTCAATGCGGGCAGCTATTGACCAGGTACTCTCGGCGCTCGGCGAATCGGCGAGCGCGACTACAACCGCCCAATAATCGAAAACAAATAAAACGCGGGGCTTTCGTCATGACGAAAGCCCCGCGTTTGTGTTTTGCAAAAAAAGAACCGGCAGGCGGACACAACGTCGCGCTACCGGCCCGATGAACCGTTTCCACCCGCTCACGAAGCAGGCTGGACTTCCCTGGCGGAATGGGCATCCTTCACACCCACGAGAAAATAATATTTTCTTTTCCCTCTGGCCGGTTTTCCGATAAAGCCATAGGTACTGGTCCTTTCCTCGTAGGTTAGGCAGCGCCCTTCCGCAAATCGTCTTTGTCTCAGCCGCCGGTCATTCCCAGCAGCAATGAAACATTGCGCCGTGATAGGCGCGGCAAATTTGTACCTTCCCCGAAGAAACAGCTTTCCCGGAGATCCAACTTTCATCCTCGCAGCCATCGTTTTCTCCTCAAAGACCCGGGGAATCTGGGGAATACGGTACTACAGCAAATATTCGTGTCAATCAGAATCGTCCTCTCCGCGGACATCAGCCTGTTCGTCGAGAAGTCCGAGGCGATAGATATCGAATGAGTTTTCTCCCTCGAACATATCCGACGGGTTCGGAAGGTAAAGGCGCGGACGGGATATCTCCGCCGTCGCGTCATTGACGAGGCGGTGGAACGTCGAGAACTCGTCGCGGTAGTCCTCGAAATTGATGACATACCGGCGCAACTGCTTTGAGCCGTCGGCATTTTTCGTTTTTTTGCACTCAATCACAATGAACCGCCGCACCGGCTTGCCGAATGTCTCTCTGATCGTGTAGTAGTTGAAAATGGCCTGCATCAGAAAAAGTGTTTTTGATGCGCCGTATGAACTGAAGGCATTCACGAACTTGTGGTCGATGATATCAACCGCGTCTGGGTCGATGGAGGAGACCACGACGAGATCAGAAATTGCTTTTATCGGAAGCTTGAGTCCTTCAACTTCGACCGTGGCCATCGTCTCGACGCCAAGCACCCTGTGTTTCGGTGGCCGCTCCAGATAAAAATTGACTGCCTGCAGATACTCCCGCTCCATCGAAGCTCGTTTTTTCTTTTTTGCCGCGCGCGAGCGCGCGCGCCCAAAGTTGATCTCAAAATCAGCGACATCGCGCAGATATTCAAGTCCGAGCTGAATCGCGCCCTCTTTCCCGATACCGCCGTAAAAATGCTGGAGCGCTGTATGCCCCGCGCGTCCGACGATAGACGACGGATTGGACGCGGTGTCATAAATACCCTCAACATATCGCTTGTACCACGCAAGCGGATTGCGCAAAAAAGCCATGAGCGACGAATGGCTCCAGTGCCGTATCGGCGCTCGGCGCGTGCCGTGCTTGGCCGCGTGTCCAGACGCGTCCTTTCCCCTTCTCTTCTCGGACTTCCCTCTCTTCATACTCAAGAAGTATACCCCGTGAGATAAATTGACAGGGTGTATGAGACGAGCTCAAACGATAATATCTCATGCGGCTCCGGCCGGGTCATTTGACCCTTACCCTATGGCGCAGTAGGCTGATATATGGAAGTAAGGTAGCACCACCATAGCCCTTGAAAAACTTGATCAGAGGGAGACCGTATTATGATTGTTATGCCCGTGGAGAGGCTGCGATTCCCGAATGTCGCCACACAGCTTCACTCCGAAAAAAAGCGCCGGGTTTTTGTTTCTTTCGTCAATTTCTGCAACATGTACCGGCCCAATAACCCGATTGCGCGCGACACTGTCGCCAAAATCCTCGAAGGAATACTGCGGGAGCGCGCGATGGGCGTCACCCTGGTGCGGCGGCCATGCGAACAAGGGCTGCCGATGGATTCTATCCTCTATAAACTCGCGTGCTACGGCTACTCCCCCCATGTGCCGTACCACCGGAACCTCATCGGCTCGGACAGAGCCGGTTGGATAGACGAAAATATGGCGCGGCCGACGCTCTATAGCCCCAGGTCGTCTCTCCTAAGCAGGCAAATTTTCATCTTTTTCCAGTGGCGATAAACGCGCACGCAACGCGGAGTCCGCAGGCAACATTCAATGCCCGCGGATTTTTTCTTTGCTAACGATTTTCAGCGAAACATTCTTACGGTGAGACGTTTCGCGCAATGAGAGTATTTCGGACACACAATTTTGGATGCAGTGCGCAAAAGTATATAGAGCAAAGTGTCGATGCTTCGCTAAAAATCGATGAGATGCTAGGCGCGGATGAGGAGCGAACTGAACAATACTGAGTGGTATTGTGAGGGAGCACCGGAGTCCGCAACACCGCAGCTCGCGATTTTCAGCGAAACACTCTAATAGCTGCGGAGTTTTTTGGCTTTCTCGTGAGTACGGATGCGCTCCAGGGCCTTTGCTTCAATCTGACGGATGCGCTCGCGCGTGACGCCGAACTTCTTTCCCACCTCTTCGAGCGTGTGGTAGATACCGTCTTCAAGCCCATGGCGCAGGCGCAGTATCTCGCGCTCCTTCGGCGAGAGCGTGTCGAGAATTTCCTTCATCTGATCGCTCAGGATGCGGCGCGACACTTCTTGATCCGGCGAGAGAATTTTGTCGTCTTTTATGAAATCGCCGAGAACTGACTTGCCGTCGTCGTCATCGCTTCCGACAGGGCTTTCTAGTGATACGGTATCCTGATCAATTTTCTCGATCTGATAGATTTTTTCAACATCCACACCCATTTCGAGCGCAATTTCCTCGGCAAGGGGTTCACGGCCGAGATCCTGCGAAAGGCGGCGCGATACTTGCTTGTATTTGGCGATGGTTTCCACCATGTGCACGGGTATGCGGATCGTTCGGCTCTGGTCGGCCAGGGCGCGCGTTATCGCCTGTCGTATCCACCACGTGGCGTATGTTGAGAACTTATAACCCTTTGTGTAATCAAACTTGTCGACAGCCTTAAAAAGACCGAGATTTCCTTCCTGAATGAGATCGAGGAGCGTGAGGTCCGGCGAGCGGCCGACGTATTTTTTCGCGATGGAGACAACGAGGCGTAGGTTTGCCCGAGCGAGAAGATTGCGCGCCTCGGCGTCTTGTTCAACGATGCGCTTCGCGAGGTCGCGCTCCTGCTGGCCGTTCAAGAGCGGATATTTCCCTATTTCGCGCAGATACATCTGAATGGAATCGAACTGCGAATCGCTGCGGCCGTGACTTTCGAGAAGATCGTCGTGAACCTCGAGCATTCCGCCTCCTTCGAGGACGTCAATATGCGCTGTTGAGAATTTTTCGTAAAGATCATCAAGAAAGAAGATATCAGTCTCAATGTTCGGGAAACTTTTCAATATTTCATCATAGGTGACGAAGCCGCGTTGGCGGCCGCGCGCGAGGAGCTGTTCAACCCGCTTGTTTTGCTCCGCGGCCCGGCGCGCGAGTTTTTTGTCTGCTGGAGTTTTCGGCACTCGTGGCGCAGCTTTTTTCGCCGCGGCCTTCTTTTTCTTGGGAGCCGACTTTGCCCGGCGTTTTGCGGCCGCGGCGCGGAACTTTTTTGCCTTCAGCGAAGCCTGGGAGCGCCGTTTGGCGGCATGCTTTTTCGCCTTCTTTTTAGACTTTTTCGCCTTTACCATGTGCGAGTAAGATACCACAAAACCATCAGATTAGCCACATGTTTGAAATTTCGGCGTGGCGCACAGGCCACCATTCTAGTATTTTGCAAAATACTAGAATGGTGACGCTGTTAAAGTGAACTCTTGAGTTCTTCTCTGCGACGGACGAGCTCGTTGAATTTTTTTCCATCCGTTGGGGAGGCATGCATTTCTTGTTCAATAAGAGCAAGTTCTATATCCCGCAGCAAATCCCCCGCAATGACGGCTTCGTCGGCGTGCTCGCCGACCTCGGTATCAAATCTGAACTGCAGAAGCTCGGCGTGCGGAGTGAGGCGGGTCGCGTAGTCCGCGTAGCGCGGTGCTCCCAGCAGTTCTTGCAGCCGTTCGCACGTCGGCGATTTGTCCCCGAAATGAAAGATGAGCATTCCTGCCTTTTTCTCGAGCGGCGAAAGGTCCGGCTCGCCGGACGTGCCCATGCTTCCCTTGCTCGATTCCATACTTTTCGCGGGCGCGCTGTGAAATGTCAAAGCGGGTTTAACTTTTGATACTTCCGCGCGTACCGCGTCCTCAGGAACATGGAGTCGCGAGGCGACGATGCGCACGAAGTGCGCCTGGTCTATCTTGCTCGGAATGGCGGCAATGAGCGGCAGAACCTGCGCCTCGATTATCTTTTTATAACCACGTTCGTCGCCCTGCCTGCCGGCAGGCAAGGTACGCTGCAGCACGTCGAGAAAGAATTCGACAGCGGGTACGGATTCCCGAACCGCTTTTTTCAGGAGTTCCGGGTCTTTCAGAGCGAGATCCGCAGGGTCCTTCCCGCCTTCGAACCTTGGTATTTTGACGTCAAACCCAGCCCCGAGCGCCATCAAGGCGCTGCGCTGTCCCGAGCGGATGCCGGCCGCGTCGCCATCGAGCGCGAGGACGAGACGCTTCGACATTCTTCCAAGAAGCGAAAGATGCTCCGGAGTGAGCGCCGTCCCCGAGAGCGCCACGGCGAAGCGCAAACCCGACTGGTGCGAGAGCACCACATCAAACTGACCTTCGACGAGAAGGATGCAGTCGATTTTCCGCATTGTTTCCTTCGCGCGATCGAAGCCGTACAGGGTCTTTGATTTTTTGAAAAGCGCGGTTTCAGGAGAATTAACGTATTTCGCGGGCCCCCCTTCGTCGCGAGCGCCGTCAACCTTCTCGAAAAACCTCCCTGAGAACGCGATGACTCTCCCTACCGTATCGAACAGCGGGAACATAATGCGGCCGCGGAAACGGTCGTATATTTCGCCAGATTTCTTTTCCGAGCGAAGCACAAGCCCCGCGTTTACGGCATCGTCTTGTGTGAATCCTTTCGCGATTAAATGTTGTGATAATTCCTCCCATTTCGCGGGCGCGTACCCGAGGCGCCAGTCCACGGTTGTTTCATTTTTTACGCCCCGTGAATGCAAATATTTTTGCACCTCAGAATGTTTTTTCAGTTCGTCTTCAAAAAAGCGGGTTGCCTCCTCGCATACCTCGTAGAGTTTCTCATTTTTTTCTTTTTGCTCCGGCGCGCGCGAGAGGCGCACTATTTTTACGCCCGCGCGGTCGGCGAGCTGTTTCAATGCGGCCGAAAAATCGATACCCTCTATTTTTTCGACGAACGTGAATATGTCACCTTTTTCGCCGCAACCGAAACATATATAGGTGCCGCGCTCGGGCGAGACCATAAAGGATGGCGTCCGCTCCTTATGGAACGGGCACTTTGCGCGATAATTCCGCCCCGCTTTCTGGAGCTGAACATATCCGCCGACCACGTCGACGACAGAGAGCCGATCCTTTATTTGTTGGACGGATGAATCCATAAGCCGGTATACACTGGACAGTGTACCGTTTACGACGAGAAAACGAAAACGGCGCCCCTTCCGGGGCGCCGTTTTCGTTCTTTTTGACAAACTCACTACTCCCTCGGTGCCCGGACGCGGTCATAGGAACGCTGTCCTTCACCTTCCGCAGGAGCGAACTTCGCGACTGTTTTCTCCTTGTTTGAGCCGTGGAAACCGGTTCCCGCGGGGATAAGGCGGCCGATAATGACATTTTCTTTGAGTCCTTTCATGCGGTCGATGGCCCCATAGACCGACGCTTTGATGAGCATGCGCGTCGTGTTCTGGAATGACGCGGCCGAAAGGAAGCTTGCGCGTGAGAGCGAAACATCGAGAATGCCCATGATGAGAGGCTCACCCTTTGCTTTTTCGCTGACATCTTCATTCGCTGCCGCGAGCTCTACCTCGCCGAGAACATCGCCGACCGAGTAATCGGTATCTCCACCATCAGTAACACGCAGGCGCGAGAACATCTGGCGGGCAATAACTTCGATGTGTTTGACGGAAATGGTAACGCCTTGCAGTTCGTAGATGCGGCTAACTTCGCGGAGAATATATCCGAGCGTCTTTTCGCGGCCGGCATATTTGAAGAGCTCGGCCAAGTCGGCGGAGCCGTCGGTCAGAAGCTGGCCCTTTACCACCATGTCGCCTGCTTTAACAAGCGGGGTGCGGCGCATGTTCACTTCGTACTCAATGGCGCCCGACTTCTTGCCCTTGCCTTTATCTTCAAGATCCGGAAGAACGACGATGGCTTTTTCTTTTCCATCCGAACGCACTTCGGTAACCGTACCTGAGACCGTCGCGACGACTGCCGGATTGCGCGGAGAGCGGCGCTCGAAAATTTCTTCAACGCGCGGGAGGCCTTGCGTGATGTCGCCGCCGACTGAGGCCGCGCCTCCGGCGTGACGGACGTTCATCGTGAGCTGTGTTCCCGGTTCGCCGATGGCCTGCGCGGCAACGGTACCAACCGCTTCACCGAGGACGACCGGCTCTCCTACCGAGAGATCAACGCCGTAGCAATGCACGCAGATGCCGACAGTCGATTTACAACCGACCGGGCTACGGGCAAAGACCGACGGAATGTTTGCTTCGTCGATTTTTTTCGCGTCTTCAGCACGGACGAAATGTCCTTTCTTGAAGAGTGTTTTGCCGGAAGCGTCTTCTATATCCGCCGCGAGGAAACGGCCCTTAATGTTCGTTGCGAAGAATGAACCGATGCCCGAGGCGCTTTCGCGGTGAATCATAAGTCCTTCATGCGTACCGCAATCTTCCTCGCCGACCACGATATCCTGCGCGACGTCAAAGAGACGGCGCGTCAGGTATCCGGCTTTCGCGGTCTGAAGCGCGGTGTCGGTAAGACCTTTGCGCGAGCCGTGCGTCGTGATGAAGTATTCAATTGGCGAAAGGCCTTCCTTCATTGACTTGACGATCGGGAATTCGATAGCTTCGCCCGAAACCGAGGCAATGAGGCCTTTCATACCCGCCATGTTCGTCACCTGCGCGATTGAACCGCGAGCGCCGGAGCGGAGCATGTCGGAGACGGGACCATTCGCGGCCAGCGTTGAAGGAATTATCTTCTCGACTTCCGACTTCGCGGCGTGCCATATTTCGATGTTCATGCGGTATTTCTCGTCGCTCGAGAGAAGCCCGTCTTCCCAGTGCTTCCCTATTTCGTCGGAGCGTTTCTGTGCCGCGGCGACAATACCCGCCTTCTGTTCGGGAACTTTTATTTCGTCGAGTGACCAGGTGATACCGGACTGCGTCACATAGCGGAATCCGAACTGCTTGATGCGGTCCATCGTCGCCGGTATCTGTTCAAGGCCATAGCGCACGATAAGGTCATCAACGACGCGCGCGAGACCTTTCTTGTCGATAGCAGTATTGATGTAGGGATAGGTTGACGGGAAGACCGTGTTGAAAAGCAGGCGGCCGACGGTCGTCTCGAAGAGCTTGCCGTCGAACTGCGCGTATTTTTCTTTCTCGGACGGAAGCACTTTTATTTTCGCCTGGAAACCGACGCGGCCGTAGTCGTACGCGAGAATAGCGGCGTTCGGACTTGAGAACGCGAGACCTTCGCCCTTCATGCCTTCGACTTCCTTCGTCATCCAGTAGACGCCAAGGAGGATGTCGAGAAGTTTCGACGCGACGACCGGCTGGCCGTCGCCCGGTTTAAGAATATTTTTCGGCGCGGCCATAATTTCGCGCGCTTCCGCCTGAGCTTCAGGCGAGAGGGGCACGTGAACGGCCATCTGGTCGCCGTCGAAGTCGGCGTTGAATGCCGGGCAGACCAAAGGGTGAAGCTGGATAGCGTTGCCTTCGATAAGTATCGGCTGGAATGCCTGAATACCGAGGCGGTGCAGAGTCGGCGCGCGGTTCAGGAGCACGTATTTGTCTTTGATAACATCTTCGAGAATCGCCCATACTTCCGGCACGCCTTCGTCGATGAGACGGCCCGCGCCGCGAATGTTGTACGCGAGTTCACGCTCCAAGAGTTTGCCGATGATGAACGGACGGAAGAGTTCGAGCGCCATATGTTTCGGCAGACCGCACTGATGCAGCTTCAGGTCGGGACCGACAACGATGACGGAGCGACCTGAATAGTCGACGCGTTTGCCCAGAAGATTCTGGCGGAAGAGACCGTGCTTGCCCTTAAGATTGTCGGAGAGCGACTTGAGTGGACGCGTGCGCGCCTGCGTCGTCGCGGAGTACGCGGCGCCGCCATGGCGGATCGAGTTGTCGATGAGCGCGTCAACCGCTTCCTGCAAAATGCGTTTCTCGTTGCGGAGAATCACATCCGGTGCCTGGATTTCGATAAGTTTCTTCAGGCGGTTGTTGCGATTGATGACGCGGCGGTAGAGATCGTTGACGTCCGAAGTCGCGTGGCGGCCGCCGTCAAGGGCGACCATGGGCCTGAGCCCCGGCGGGATGACCGGAATACGCGTAAGGAACATCCATTCGGGGCGAACGTTGGCGCGAATCATGCCGCGCAAGAGCGAGAGGCGCTTGCCGAATTTCTCGCGGTCAGCGGCGCCTGCGTCGGCAATTGCTTCGGAAACTTCCTTCTCCATCTTTTTGAGGTCGAGTCCGCGGCACAAATTGTAGAGCGCCTCGGCGCCGATACCGGCTTCAAACGCGCCGCTGTATTTCATAACGAAGCGGTGGTAATGCGCCTCATCGAGTACCGTACCCACTCGAAGCGCGTCAATTTCGCGCTTTGCCTCGAGGAAGAGTTCTTTCATCTTCTCCTTCGATTTGTCGTCGACCAAGTTCTTGAGTTTTGTCTTATATTCCGTTTCAAGGTCGCGCAGTATTCTCTCGCGCACTTTTTCATCGACAGAGTTGATGATGTAGCCCGCGAAGTAAGTCACCTTCTCGAGATCGGACGCGGAAATGCCGAGTATCATCGCGAGGCGGCTGGGGATGCCGCGGAGGAACCACACGTGCGAAACCGGCACGGCAAGATCGACGTGGCCCATGCGCTCGCGGCGGACAATGGCGCGTGTCAGCTCGACGCCGCACTTCTCGCAGACAATGCCCTTATAGCGGATGCCGCGATATTTGCCGCAGTAACATTCGTAATCCTTTTCAGGACCGAAAATCTTTTCATCAAAGAGCGAGTTCTTTTCCGGACGTTGGGTGCGGTAGTTGATGGTTTCCGGTTTCGTCACCTCGCCGTAGGACCATTCGAGAATACGTTCGGGAGAAGCCGGGCGGATGCGCACCGCGTCGAAGTCCGATGCCTCGGCGCCAGGAGTCTTTTTGACGCCGCGGATGGGAGTGTTCCCTCGCATCAGTTCGATATCGAGCGCGAGTCCGCGGAGCGTATGGAGAAGCACGTTAAATGACGCGGGCGCGTAGTGATGCGTGATGTGCTCGCCGCGCACGAGTGAATCGAAGGCCGCCGAGCGTCCTTGGATATCGTCCGACTTTACCGTGAGCATTTCACGAAGCGTGTGCGCCGCGCCGTAGCCCAAAAGCGCCCATACTTCCATTTCGCCGAAACGCTGACCGCCGCCCTGCGCTTTACCGCCAAGCGGCTGCTGGGTGATGAGCGAGTACGGACCGATTGAGCGCATGTGGATCTTGTCCTCCACCATGTGGTGAAGTTTCAAGATGTACATGTACCCGACGGCGATATCCTGCTCGAACGCTTCGCCGGTGCGGCCGTCGTAGAGTTTCATTTTGCCGCTTTCGTTGAAGCCGGCTTTTTTGAGTTCGCCGCGGATTTCTTCTTCGGTCGCTCCCGCAAACGGCGGGCAGATGGCCTGGTAGTTGAGCGTGTTGGCCGCGAGACCCAGGTGCAGTTCAAGAATTTGTCCCAGGTTCATACGGGACGGAACGCCGAGCGGCGTCAAAATGACATCAACCGGCCGGCCATCAGCCGTGTACGGCATATCTTCCTCGGGAAGAATGCGCGAGATAACGCCCTTGTTGCCGTGGCGTCCGGCGAGCTTGTCGCCGACGGAGACCGCGCGCAGTTGCGCCACTTCGATGTGAATTCGTTTCAAAATACCCGAATCGAGATCATGACCCGCTTCGCGCGAGAACACTTTGACGCCAATGATACGGCCGCGCTTGCCGTTTTCCATGCGCAAGGACGAGTCCTTAACATCGCGCGCCTTGTCGCCAAAAATGGAGCGCAGGAGGCGTTCCTCAGGCGTGAGCTGAGTTTCTCCTTTCGGCGTAATTTTGCCGACCAGAATATCCCCCGGGCGCACTTCCGAACCGATGCGGACGATTCCTTCCTCGTCGAGGTTGCGGAGTTTCTGTTCGCTGACGTTCGGAATATCGTGCGTCGTTTCCTCGAAGCCGAGCTTGGTATCGCGGACGTTGCATACGAACTCTTCGATATTGATCGTCGAGAATTTACTGTCTTTGACGAGACGCTCGGAAATAATGATAGCGTCTTCGTAGTTGGCGCCGGACCAGGTCATGAAAGCGACAAGCGCGTTCTGACCGAGCGCGAGCTGGCCGCCGTCGGTCGACGAGGTGTCGGCCAAGAGTTCGCCCGTCTTCACTTTCTGTCCGACCGAAACGACCGGGCGCTGGTGGAGCGACGTGAAGCCGTTGGTGCGGACGAAATTCACGAGTGGATATTCGGCTTCTTTTCCTTTGTTGTTTTCAACGGTGATATGCTTGCCGTCGACAGCCGTCACGACGCCCGCTTCTTTAGCCAAAATAAGGCGGCCCGTGTTGCGCGCGGCGGTTTCTTCCATGCCGGTTGCAACCAGTGGCGCTTCGGGATTGATGCACGGAATCGCCTGCTTCTGCATGTTCGAACCCATGAGGGAGCGGTTCGCGTCGTCGTGTTCGAGGAACGGAATCATCGACGTCGCGACCGAGAACGGCTGGCCCGCGTCGACGTCGATATATTTGACTTCGCGGCGCGCGATGCGGGTCGGCGCGCCGTTGAGGCGCACTTCGACCATATCGCTCACGATCATGCCGTCTTCCCCGACTTCAACACCGCCGTGCGCGATAGCGCTTCCTTCTTCTTGCGCGGCGTTGAGATACACGACTTCGTCAAGAACTTTTCCGTTCTCGACTTTCGCGTACGGCGTCTCGATCATGCCGAACTCGTTGAGGCGGGCGAATGTCGCGAGACGCAAAATAAGGCCGATGTTGGGGCCTTCAGGCGTGTGAATGGGACAGAGGCGTCCGTAGTGAGAGGGGTGCACGTCGCGCACTTCGAAGCCCGCGCGCTCGCGGGTGAGACCGCCGGGACCGAGTGCCGAGAACGTGCGCAGGTGTTCGAGCTCCGTGAGCGCGTTCTCCTGTTGCATGAACTGCGAGAGCTGGTTCGTCGTAAAAAATTCTTTGATGCGGGCCTGCAGAGGGCGCGGGTTCACGAACTGTTGCGGCAAGGTCGCGTCCGCGTCGATAGTCGACATGCGGTCCTGGATATTGCGCTTCATATGCGTGAGGCCGACGCGGATGCGCTGACCCAACATTTCGCCAACATAGCGCACGCGGCGGGAACCCAAATGGTCGATGTTGTCTTCCATGGCGTCGGGGTCGCTCGCGAGTTTCAAAAGATGCTGGAAGGCCGTCACGAGGTCATCGAGCGAGAGCGTTTTGCGCGCGAGCTCCTTCTCGTCGCGCGATTTATTGAAGCGCTGATTGAAGCGGAAACGGCCGACCGGCGAAAGGTCGTAGCGTTCTTCAGAAAAGAGCGACTTCACGTAATCTTCAGCGTTCTTCGCGGTCGCGAGATCGCCGTCGCGCAAGCGCTTGTGAATTTCGATATACGCGTCTTGAACGTTTTTAGCAGGATCTTTCTCGAGCGCCTGTTCCACCCAGCGTTTGCCGTGCGGCGTCGTGCCGAAAAGCGACTTGAGGTCGCTATCGAACGATGCGCCCATGATGCGCAAGAGCGATGTTGCCGGGAATTTGCGTTTGCGGTCGATGCGTACCGAAAGCATTCCGTCCGAGTCGGTCTCAACTTCTATCCACACGCCGCGAGCCGGAATAATTTTGGCGCCAAACTGCTTCCTGCCTTTTACTTCTTCAGCCGTAAAAAAGACGCCGTAGGAACGCGCGAGTTGCGGGACAATAACGCGCTCAACGCCGTTGATAACGAAGGTGCCGTGCGGAGTCATCGCGGGAATATCCGCGAGGAAAATTTCCTGCTCTTTCTTCTCGCCGTTCAGTTTGTTGGTAAGGCGGACGATCGCGTGTATCGGCGCGTCAAGCGTGAGCTTCTGTTCCTTCGCGTAGTGCTCGTCGAACTTCGGCTCGCCGAGTTCAAGCTTCACGAATTCAAGATCGAACTTTTTGCCCGAGTAGTCCTTAATGGGCGTGAACTCCTTGAACGTCTCCCTGACTCCTTCTTTGAGAAGCCATTCGTAGGAACGCATCTGGTCGGCGACAAGGTTCGGAGTCGCGACGCGGGGGGCACGGAAACGTTTGAACAGCTTTTTTTCGCGCATATGCGTTGTGATTAATTAACTTGTAGAGACTCGCGCACACCTTCGTGTAATTAAACAGAGACCAAAATATAGACGCACAAAACTTTTTAAAAACGACCTAACGCCGAAACACAAAAAGTCGCGGACGCACAAAGCGCCCTCTCGATGTTCTTTTTATCTATCGGGTTGTCCCTAACACTATTTAATTGTTGAAACGCAAGTCCTAAAACTCAATCGTTTGCCCCCTTTGTTTCGCTATCTAGTATACTCGGCAGCGGAAAGCCGTCAACCCCGTCAGCGAGCTTTGCCGCTGCTTCCATTGTGCCCCTGCTGCGTGGCTACAAGGTAAAATTGGCATGAATATAGGTCGATTCACTGTGGATAAATACGCCTCGCACAAAAACGGCGAGGTCTACTGCGGAGCCAGCTGCATTCTGCGGCCTATTAGCATTTGACAATCTTCTGGATGTTCATTACTGTTAGCGTGGCTGTACCTCAACATTGAGTCATCCCCTGTCGCGAGCAAACCGTGCGGCCCTTGCGATATCATAAGGAGAGTCAACATGAATGATCGAGCAACAAACGAACTAGTTTCATTAAGCATCAAGGAACTCGTCGGCGCCCGAGCGCTTCGGCAGCAACAACTTTTGGTGAGTGTCGAATTCCGCCAAGAGGGCAACGATGGCATCGTCACGATTCCCCATGATGCCGTCGTGTCAACGACCGGTGCAGGTAGGCGAAAACTCTCTGCGCCGAACAACTCGCGTTGGCGCTGGGCCGCAGGCGGCTGTTTTATCGTTCTCAGGCTCAATGACGCGCGTGTCGGCCTGATGCGTCTGCGCGACGCCGGCGCTCCGAGCTTTGGTGGACACTACACACTTGCATCGGGGCTATCGGCTTCTGCCAGAGAACTTTTGCATCCCGATGAACTCGCGCTGCGCGAAGGTTGCGAAGAGTACGCGATTGCCACGCCCGACGGGATTGTCATTCCAAGCTTCGGTGACCCGAAATTGGATGCGGTCACATTCGGCGCTGCGGCATCAGTACTTGATCTTATTCGCCAGGAGCCGACACTGCCGCCAACATTTTCCTCCGGCAGACTCGTCAAGAGACCGGCTTCCTTTTTGCAGTCGCGCAATGAGGGCGTCCTTACCGCATCTTTTCACGACGATGATGACACGGTCGAATCCCGAGGCATTATCGTCCTCGACCCAAACACTCGCGGCATCGACCTTCTCAGAATAGTCGAGGTCTCCATTCCGGTCGATTTCCGGCACATTGCGATCTTCGATGGCGAAGATGACAGAGGGAAACCGCTCAATGGCGAAGTCGCCTGCCTCGACCTCGATTCTAGAGGACGCTCCGTTGCCAAAGCATACCGGACTGGTGTAGAAGTCACGCCGTCAGGCGACCTCGGCAAAATGACACCTATACTGAAAGCGGCTGTTCGCGAATTCAACTAACGGCAAGCTGTTGCGCAATTACCGCGCGACAGCTTTTTTATTTTTTGACTAGTTAAGCACTGCGCTTTTTGGCCCTCTGGGCATCAATTTTTGCGTGATGGCCGGAGAGAAGAACTTTCGGCACGCGGTACTTTTTACCCTTGTATATAAGTACCTCGGGGCGCGTATACACATCGTGCGAAGCAACTCTTCCCTCTTCGACGGAGGCAAACTTCCCAAGGACACCCGGAATTTGGCGCGCCGTGGCATCAATTATGGCGAGTGACGGGAGCTCCCCGCCGGTCAAAATATACGGCCCCACTGAAATATCTTCAGCTTTCAGCATTTTTTTCGCTCGCGCGTCGATGCCTTCGTATCGGCCGGCAACAATGATGATGTTGTCGTATTTTTTTGCGAGATTTTTCGCGTAGGCGTTCGTAAATTCCCGCCCACCCGCCGCAGTAATTAAAACCTTAGTTTTAAGTCCGCCAGCTGGCGGATAATTTTTAGTTTTTAGCTGCTTCAGGATGTTTTCAACCGCTTTGACGACTGGCTCCGCGCGCAACACCATCCCCGGCCCGCCGCCGAACGGCCGCTCGTCAACTTTGTTCCATTTATTACCCGCCGTATCGCGCAACTGGTGCGCGTGCACGGAAATCAGCTTGTTTTTTTGCGCACGGCCAAGAATAGACGCATCCGCATATTCCTCGATGATCTCTGGGAAAATAGTTATAACGTGAAAATTCATATCAGTTGTTGTCTTGCGCACAATAACACAAAAACCTTCCGTACGGAAGGTTTTGCCTAAAAACTCTCCGCCAGCTGGCGGACTAAAAACTTCCTAAATCGCCCATCGCTTCATCAATCGATTTCATCTGCGGATTCTGCGCGGAAACTTCGTGCTGAGTGTGAACATACCCGCCCGTCGCATTTGAGACCGAGTTCGTCGGGCGCATACCGCCGGCCGGCTCATTTATTTTAAGGTTCACGCGGGCATTGTTTTTCATCCCGACGACACGCAAGAGCGTGCGAATGGCCTTCGCGGTGTTGCCCGAGCGGCCGATGACCTTGCCCATATCCTCCGCGTTGAGGTCGAGCATCAGAAGAACGCCCATCTCGTCGACAGTGCGGTTCACCTTTACATCTTCCGGGTGATCAACCAAACCCTTAACAACAAACTCCAAAAACTCCTGATCCTTTTCCATCATGCGGTATATTTATTTGTAAATTCTATAAACGCTACCTAACTCCGTAACTTTATCACGCCTCGATGTGGGCGCTATCGCTTTGTGTGTATTACGCCTGGACGGGTGCCTCTGCGGCGACCTCCTCTGCCGGCTCCGCAGCGGCTTCTTTCTGAGGAGCTTCCGCGGCCTCTTCTTTCGCCTCTTCTTTCTTGGGTACGGTCTTTTTCGGAAGGACATTTATCTTCTTGCCTTCGATTATTTTCTGCGAAACAAGCAGGTTGTGGAGCGTGTCGGATACTTTCGCGCCTTCGCTCATCCAGTGCTTGATGCGCTCGGCCTTGAGCTCCACGCGGTCGGTACGGGGGTCGTACGAGCCCACCATTTCCAAATAATTGCCGGTTTTTGCGGCTCGTTTTGAGTCAGTAACAATAACCCGAAAGCTCGGGTCATTCTTGCGGCCAATGCGCTGAAGTCGGATTACTATCATAATTCTTAAAAATCCCCGCTCGCGCGGGATTGCAACAATGTACCAATATGACGGCCCAAAGTCAACGAACCGTTTCCGCTGGGTACCTTGTCAAGGCGGCCAAAATGAAGTAAAATACTTTTATAAATGCCTCATAGAAAGAACGGCGGCCGTACAAAAGGCCCCGACGCTAAACCAGAAACAAAGAAAAGAGTGACCGGCATCATTCAGCTCACCCGCAAAGCGACGGGGTACGTGGTGTGGCCGGAACACGAAGATATCGAAATTGAAACGGCAAACCTTATGGGCGCCTTGAATGGCGACGAGGTGGAAGTCGAGGTGCGCGGAATGCGGCTCCCCCGCGGCAAAGCGGCGCTACGGGCGCCGATGCGGCCGCATGGCGTTGTCGCTAAAGTTATTTCCCGCGCGCGCGCCGAGTTTGTCGGCACGCTCAAACGGGATAATGGGAAATGGCTCGCACTCCCCGCGGATATAAAATTCTATCGCCCCATCAACCTCCGTTTGGGGAAGTCAGGCCTCCCCCAAGAAGGCGCGAAGGTTCTGGTGAAGCTTATTTCATTCACCGGCAAAGAAGATCCGGTCGGCGAAATTATTGAAATCATCGGCACCGCGGGCGAACACCGCACCGAAATGAACGCCATCGTTCTCGAACACGGATTCTCGACCACGTTCCCGCCTGAAGTCGCGAATGAGGCAAAACTGATAGAACAAAATCACGCGCAGACGATTGCCGCGGAGGCGTCCAAGCGCGTCGATTATCGCGACGTGACGACGTTTACCATTGACCCGCCGGACGCGAAAGACTTCGACGACGCGCTCTCCGTCCGCACGCTTCCGAATGGCGAGTATGAAATCGGCGTTCATATCGCCGATGCGTCGTTCTTCGTGCGTGACGGCAACGCGCTCGACCGCGAGGCGGCTAAGCGCGGCACGTCGGTATATCTCGTCGACGCGACCATTCCGATGCTTCCCCACGAACTCTCCGGCAATGTCTGCTCGCTCAAAGAAAATGAAGATAGGCTCGCGTTCTCGGCCGTGTTCCGCATGAACGCCCGCGCCGAAGTTCTGGAAAAGCGATTTGAGCGCAGTATCATCCGCTCTAACAAACGCTTCACCTACGAAGAGGCGCAGCAGGTACTAAACGCCGTTGAGAAGGTCAGACCTTCCCCAAATTGGGGAGGTCTGACCTTTGCAAAAGAGCTTGTTATTCTACGCGATCTCGCGCGTATTATGCGCAAAGCGCGCGAGGAAGAAGGCGCCATCGACTTCGGCGACAACGAGGTCAAATTTACGCTCGACGAAAAGGGCGTGCCGATCGCCATCACGCGCAAAGAGCGCATTGAAACCAATCTCCTTATCGAGGAGTGGATGTTGCTCGCCAATCGCGAAGTAGCGCGCTTCGTCTCAAAGCTTGCTGAAAAATTTCCCGAACACGGACTCGTATTTCTATATCGCATTCACGATGAGCCGAAAGAAGACCGTATTGAAGAGCTCGCGACGTTCGTCCGCGCGCTCGGCTATGAATTCGGACGGATGCAAAAGGGAAAGAAAACAAAATACTCGGCGCGCGATATCCGCAAACTCCTGAAAGATATCGAGGGTACGCCCGAGGAAAGCCTCATTCGCACCGCGACCCTGCGCTCGATGGCGAAAGCGATTTACTCGACCAAAAATATCGGCCACTTCGGGCTCGCGTTTGAATACTACACACACTTCACGTCCCCTATTCGCCGCTATCCGGACGTTCTCGTCCACCGGATTCTCGCCTCGCATCTCAATGGAAAACCCATGACGCGCCGAGAATACTCGCATCTTGAAAAACTCTGCATCGCCGCCTCGGAGCGCGAAGCCGACGCCGCGGGCGCCGAGCGCGAAAGCATCCGCTACAAACAGGTTGAGTATATGTCGGGAAAAATCGGCCAGACGTTCGAGGGCACCATCTCCGGCGTCACCGACTGGGGTGTATATGTGGAAGAAGACGTGAGCGGCGCCGACGGCCTTGTTCGTATGAGCGCGATGTCTGACGATTTTTACGAATATAACCCGAAGACATTTTCGATTACCGGTCAGCGGAAAAAGAAAAAACTCTCGCTCGGGGACCGAGTGAGAGTGAGGCTGGTTGCGGCCGACCTTTCGGCACGGCAAATTGATTTTACGCTGGTGTGAACATAAAAAAAGAGGCCCCGTGGGGGCCTCTGGTTCCCGTAGCTGGTTCCGCCCGAACTACAGCGGGTAGTCAGCGCCGTGGATTTGTACGCCGATCTCGGCGGCTGTTTTGCCGGTGAGCTTGACGAATGTTTCCCGCAAATGCGAACTCGGCAGATCGTTCGCGAGAACCCGCCGCCGCCGTTCGTCCATCCTTGGACTGTTGAATGTTTTCACCCGGTACGCGAAAATCTGACCAGGCGGATCGCTATCATCGACCCGTTCAAACTCGTAGGTCTCGTCGAATGCCTCGCGGACGGCGACGCACACCCCTTTCTTTCCCTTAATTCCCAGTGGCATATCTTTTCCTCCAAAATTAAAGAACACTTCGAATGATTTTGTCTCGACCCGCTGACGGCCTTACCGGAACATGTGGGAGTAGCCGCGGGTGAGGCTGTCCCTAACCCTTGCAGGTATTTCAACACTTAAAACCGGCTCAGGCAGACTTTCCGATCCGTCGGCCAACCTGCGAGAAAAAGCGAGATGAACCTTGAGACTGTAGGCGAAATCGCCATCGACTACTTCTCCCGGCTTTGGGGTAAATCCCGGCCGGGGAGCAAACTCCGTCGGACCGGTAGAAACATCTTCGCGGGAAGCACTTTCCGCGATATCTGCTTGTAACTGGTTTGCAGTCACTTTTACATCCTCCTTCCTATCAGTCGATCAATGTGCAGCGGGTTAAACACGGAACTCTCGGTATATATAAGCACAGACCGGCTGTTTGTCTAGATTGCAGGGACAGCTATTCTCTACTATTTTGCGACCGCGACCGCCTCTTCAAATTGCACGGACAGGAGTTTCGAAACACCGTCTGAACCCATCGTGACGCCGTAGAGAACGCCGGCGCGGCTCATCGTTTCGCGATTGTGCGTTATCAAAATGAGCTGCGACTTTTTCGCGAGCGTTTCTATCATATCGCCGTAGCGGCGACTGTTGGCCTCGTCGAGAGCCGCGTCCGTCTCGTCGAGAATGAGAAACGGGGGCGGATTGACCTGCGACATCGCGAAAATAAGCGCAATCGACGTGAGCGCGCGCTCGCCGCCCGAGAGCATATGAAGTCCTTTCACGCGCTTGTGCGGTAGGCTCACGGTTATTTCTATTCCCTGCTCAAATTCATCGCCGGTATTTTCTGTCTCCGCGGACATTTCTTCATCCTCATCGGAAATCAGTCCTGGGGAACCGCGCCGAACTATACGCTCTTTTACAATAGCCAATTTCGCGTCGCCGCCCCCGAACATCATTTTGAAAAACGTATCAAATTGTTTTTCAATGGTAGAGATGCCTTTCGTAAACCGGTCCTCAAGCGTTTTCGTAAGATCGTCGATGAGCGTACGGAGCGATTCGGACGACGCCGCGAGATCGGCAAGCTCACGCTCGAGGAACTCGTCGCGCTCGACGGTCTCACGGTGCTCTTTGAGAATCTCTCCCGCATTCCCGGCACCGGTTTCCTCCAGTTTTATTTTCATCCGCTCGAGCTTGCGGCGGCGTTCGTCCTGACGACTGCGGTCTTCTCCGAGGATGTCGGATTGGGAAAGCACATTGCCTTCCGGAGAGCGCAGAATATGCGCCTCGTATCGAAGCGCTGCGTGGCCGACGATAGAGCCCGCCTCGCCTTGCATTTCTTTAAATGCCCGCTCCTCGCGGGTGATCAATTCGAGTTTTGACTCCGCGCGCGAAAGCAGTATTTCAAGTTCGCCGCGGCGCGCCATCGCGCTGAATAGTTCGCGCTCTGTGTCGCGACTCGCGTCCTTTTCGCTCTCTATCGAGCGGCGCAGGTCGGCGACGGCTTTTGACACGCGCTCTTCCTCCGCGCGCGCCGCGCGCAATTCCTTTTCCAATTTTTGTTTGCGCGCCTGTATTTCCGCGACTGAATGGCCCGTCTCGTGTTCGACTGGCGCGCGCGAAACGCGCGCGGCAAATTCGCGAGCCCGCAGGGCGAGCGAACTCACGAGGTTTTTGAGCGCGTCGAACTCGAGAGTCACGGCGCTTTCGAGCGCTGCCGCGAGTTCGCGCGCGAACCCCGCCGCCTCGGCCGCGGGCACTGTCCCGGCCTGAACGGCTCGCTCAATGCGTTCGCTTGCCGCGAGCTCTCCCTCGATGCGACCGAGTTCGCGCGTCAATGTCTCCCGCTTTTCGCGCGCGACAGAGCCTTCCTGTTCGAGCTTCATCAGTTCCTGTGACGCGGAATCGGCATGGCCTTTTTTGCCGAGCTCTGTTTTTAAACGCCCGATTTTTGCGTCGAGCTCTTTCTTTTCGATCAAAGGAGCCTCTCGTTCGCGTACGAGAGCGGTTCCTGCGAATTTGAGATACCCATGCTCGCGATTCAGATATTCGAGATACGCGTCGGTCAGTTTCGCGCGAAGCTGTTCGCTTTCTTCAATTTTCTTTACCTGGCCCGCGAGGAATTTCAAATGCGGCGAAAGTTCACGACGCAACGCCTCAACTTCACGCACGTTTTCCGCCGCCTTTTCCAGTTTCCGCTCAGCGTCCTCGCGCTTATACAAGTACGCCGTGAGCCCGAGCGCGTCTTCTATCATTTCGCGGCGGTCGCGCGGCGATGCCGAAAGAATACGGTCCGCTTCTCCCTGAGAAATAATGTGGTGGCCGGATGAGCCGATGTTGGCGTGCGCGAGCAATTCCGCGATATCGCGCAGGCGCACGGGGCTCCCATTGAGCCGGTATTCGTTGACGCCGTCGCGCGCGACCATACGCTCGAAGGTCACTTCATCAAAAT
>Ga0172375_10003902_pt1 | contig 22395 bp, 17 predicted proteins | sample LakKiv1m_FD_114537 | JGI IMG/M metagenome (GOLD analysis project Ga0172375, IMG submission 114537) | Freshwater microbial communities from Kabuno Bay, South-Kivu, Congo - kab_092012_11.1m | ecosystem: Environmental > Aquatic > Freshwater > Lake | place: Democratic Republic of the Congo... | reverse complement strand
TGGAGGTAATGGTGAAGAAAGGCGATGCCTGAAAAGTAAGTTGCATATATTGGCCGATAAGAGGGTTGTCAGCAAGCTGTGGAATCTCTGACAAGTTATTAAAAGGCAGGGCCTGCCGCGCGGCGATCAAATTTTTCGCCGTCTCGGGTCGAAAGCCCATAGCCATTAAGACTTCCAGGGGCGCCGCATTGAGATTTATCGTATTGACGGTTTCCTTTTTTAGTTTCTGCACCGTTAGCAAGTTACCCAAACGGGGAAGCAGGGGATCGGCCTCGAACCCGCGCACCCAGGCCAACTCTTCCACCACGTCAAATTTGTCATTCTTAGCCATATACGGGGGGGTCAACCCTAAATAATAGTCACTTTTAGCCCCGAACGGACGGGGCTGCTTCTCTTTGCCCCGCCAATCCTCGATAGAATCGACCATGATACTAAGTTTAGGTTCGCTCACGCCCAGAACGTTAAACAAAGCCCGCAGCACCGGACCCGGAGCGTAATTGAGATTAATCTTGCCTGATTCGTCCGCCACCCTGATCTCTACCTTGCCGTCCGGGAACTCCAGGGTATGAGGACTCTGATCGCCGTGCCAGAGACTCCCGGGGTCCGCCCCCGGTTGGCCCGGCGAATTCGCTGCTGCGACTTTACTAACCATCAGTCTGCCGATGGCGTAATACACCCCGCCTTCTGCCAACCGCCGGCCCTGATGGGCGGCTTTATAATTGCCGGTCAGCTTGAGTTCTACCCGCCATTCCTGGGCCCAAGCCAGCACCAAAACGCTGACCAGCGCAAGGACCAGAAGGACCAGCACGAGCACCGCACCCGTTTCGTCACCCGAGAACGGGCGGCGTTCCTCTTCCCCGGCATCCCCGGCCAGCAACGGCTTAAGGGGATTCTTGCTTAATCGTGGCTTTCGATACATAGATTGGGATCAGTAAGACCATGGCCTCATGCCCGCGTTGAGCCAAAGAAATCTTCACCCAATCGGGCAACCTCCCGGCCCGCGAGGCATCCCAGGTGGTGAATTCTTCGCCGCCCCGGCCATAAGAAAAACGCACGGAACTGAGATTGCCGATGAGGATTTGCCTCACCTCGACCCCTTGCGGGTCGCGGAACCAATTGAGGTTCCTGGTTTGCTCTACGGCCAGTAATCCTTGACCGGATTTATCCTGGCCGGACAGCACCCGCCAATGGTATATGCCTCCCATACTATGGGCTTCCAGGGGCACCAGGGTAAAAAACTGCATTTCCCGGCTGTCCCCCGTAAAATAGAACTTTTTCTTTATCAAAACCGGCGCTGCGGAGCTCAAGGACCGTTCTATGATAGTCTGACCCACCCGGATTTCCTGCAAATCCGTGGCGGCCGCCTGGCCCTTCTGCATGGCCTTGATGCTCAAATTCAAGGAAGCATACGCCACCAAAGAAAGCATCCCGGTAAGCGCCATAGCAATCATGAGCTCTAGCAGGGTAAAACCGGCGCTTTGGGCGGTTTTTCCGGGCTGGGCCATCTAGGACTTTTGCACCCCGGTTTTGACGGTCTGGAGAGTCAAGGTCATGGGTTTACCCCGTTCCTGCCAGGTCACGGTAACCTGGATAATGGAACATAGTATGCGTTTGCCGGCCATAGGGTCGCTCAGTTCATATTGGGGAGTTACCGTTACCATGTACTCGAAGCGGCCATTCCGGCCCCGGTAAATCCCTTCGGTCAGGCTGGCCAGCTCACAGTTTTCCTGCAGGACTTTCTCAGCCTCCAGGATGGCCTGGGTATGGCCCCAGGAGGTATCCTGGCACCAGAGAGCCGCCATTAAAACCTGCAGGAGCACCACCATCACCAAGCCCATCAGGGTGGTAGCCACCAGGACTTCCAGGAGACTGAAGCCTTCGTCCCCTTGACGCCTGGGGGCAGGAGAAGGGATCCCGGGTTGATCGCGCTTGCAGCCCGATATCGCCATGGCCTTATTTCTCCTGGATGGCAAGACCCACTTTGCCGGTGATGGGTTGCACTTCAATGAGGTGGCGTTGCCCGGTGGGCTCTTCCAGCACCACTTTACCGCCGCTGGAGCTGCCGTCACCATAGAACGCGATGTATCCCTGGCTCCTTTCTTGATCCTCCCATACCAGATGGGGGTCAATGAGGCGCATCCCCGTCAATTCCCCCTGCTGTTGGGACCCTTCCACCTTAAAGCGGCCATTTTTGACGTTGAGAAACAGCCGGACCCGGTGGCCCTGGGTCGCGGCCTCACTTCGGGCCAGGCGCAAGGCCGAAGTCAATTTCCGGAGATTGGCCCGGGAGCCGGCCCGCTCCCAACTGCGCAGCAAACCGGGGAGCGCCAGGCCCACCAGCATGGCCAACAAGGCCATGACCGCCATGAGCTCCAGCATGGTAAAGCCGCGTTGAGAAGAAAGGGCGCTTCTCTGCAACTGATGCCCCTTGCCACCCGGCTGCCGCCTCGACGTGCCCATGGTAATCAAAATGCCAGTTGTCACCCCGATTCACCCGAGCAGATTAGGAGAAGCCAGGTGCGGCAACTGCTCCGGGAGCCTATTGCGCGCCCTGCCAGTTGTTGACATCCTGGTTTTCTCCATCTCCGCCCAGGGCGCCATCGGCTCCCAAGGAGGACAGATCGTACGGGCCATGTTCTCCAGGACTTTTATAGGTATAGGGGCGTCCCCAAGGATCGTTCGGGATCGTCTTATCCAAATAGGGGCCGGACCAGGAAGGTACATTGTCCGGCTTGTGCCGCAATACCTTCAAGCCCTCCTCCGTGGTGGGATAGCGACCCACATCCAGATAAAAGAGATCCAGGGTTGTAGCCAACAGGTGGATCTGGGCCAGGGCCGATTTCTGCTTAGCCTTCCCCACCTGCCCAATGAGCCGGGGCGCCACCAAGGCCGCCAGCAGACCCAGGATAAACAAGACGATCATCAATTCGATGAGGGTGAAGCCCGCTTCGCGTCGCTTTCTCTTAGTCAAGAATTTCGCTCCCTCCGGGTTAAAGATTAATTTCATAGAGGTTCAATATGGGTAAAAGCAGCGATATGATAATGAAGGCCACCACCAGGGAGGTCACCAAAATCAGCACCGGTTCCAGCAAGGCCAGAAGCCGTCTGACCGCGGACCGGGCATCATCCTCCAGGGAGCTCGCGGCGGACAGGAGCATGTCGGCCAGGTGCCCGGTCTCTTCGCCGATGGCCACCATCTGCAAGAAAAGTTCAGGGAACAACCCCACTTTTTTCAGCAGGCCGGATAATTGCTGGCCCTTTTCCACGTTACCCAGAACTCCCGTCAGAGACTTGGACAGATAGCGATTGTTCACCGACGCGATAACCACTTTCAGAGAGGACACCATGGGGACCCCGTTGATCAGCAGGGTCCCCAAAGTTTTGGCAAAAAAGGCCGCGGCCACCCGGCGGCTCAAATCACCCAAAAACGGCGCCTGCATTTTGAAGCGGTCCAACTGAAATTGGCCTTCGGGGCTTTTGGCAAGGCGCCGCAGGCCTAAGACCGCCCCGACCGCCAGCAAGCCCCCCAACCACCAGTAGGACCGGAACGCCTGGCTCAGCCCGATCAACATCCGGGTGCTCCAGAACAGCGTCTGTCCCATCTCTTTGAAAAAGGCCTCGAAGCGGGGCACCACGTAAAGGAGCATGAGAATGAGGGACAAGCTGCCCACCCCGGCCAGGATCATGGGATAGATCAAGGCGCTGAACAGGTAGCTGCGGAATTCGCTTACCGTCTTTAAGTAATCTCCCAGGCGTTCCAGGGCCTCTTCCAGAAATCCGCCGGTCTCACCGGCCTGCACCAGACTGACGTACAGCGGAGAGAAAACCTGATGCTGGGCCAAGGCATCCGCCAAAGTCTTGCCTTCTCGCAAGTCCCGCAGCACCTGCGCCAGGACCATCTTCAGGGCGGGCCGGGCGGTAACCTGCTCCAGGGCTTGCAGGCTGCGGTCCAGGGGCAGCCCGGCCTTGAGGAGGGCCGCCAGTTCCTGGGTAAACAGCACCACGTCCTTGGAAGCAATCCGACGGCGGCCCAGAAGCGGTGCTTTTCCCTGCCGGCCGGAAGCCTGGTCTTCCTGATTGATGCGCAGGGGAATGAGTCCGCCCTGTTGCAGGTGGAGCACCACCTGGCTTTCCTCCCGGGCGTCCAGGGTGCCCTGGACGATACTCCCGCTGGCGTCGGTGGCCCGGTAATGATAGATCGCCATGATTATTCCTGGGTAACCCGCAGGACTTCCTGGATCGTGGTAAGGCCTTGGGCCACTTTGTTCCAGCCGTCTGCCGCCAGGGTCAGCATGCCCCGTCGGATAGCCGTCTGCCTTAAGGTGCTGGCATCGGCGCGCTGCAGGATCAACTGGCGCACGTCGTCGTCGATCAGGAGTAGTTCGTAAATGCCGCTGCGTCCCTGATAACCGGTATGGGCGCAAGCGGGACAGCCCTGGCCGACGTAAAGCTGCTGGTCCCCGCTTAACGTAATAGCCCCCTCCCGGGCCCGGCGCAGCTCCTGGGCCGCGACCTCCGGGGCTACAGGCACCCGGCATTCGGGGCAGATGAGGCGCACCAGCCTCTGGGCCAATATCCCCAGGACCGCAGAAGCCAAAAGGAATTCTTCGATACCCATTTCCATCAGGCGGGTGAGAGCCCCGGGGGCGTCATTAGTATGGAGGGTGCTGAAAACCAGGTGACCCGTCAGGGCGGCGTGGACCGCGATATCGGCGGTTTCCCGATCTCGGATTTCCCCCACCAGCACGACGTCGGGGTCCTGGCGGACGATATGGCGCAAACCCCGGGCAAAAGTTAACCCGATGGAAGGCTTCACCTGCATTTGGGTGATCCCGGCCAGCCGGTACTCCACCGGGTCTTCGATGGTGATAATCTTTTTTTCCGGAGAATTGATGAGTTCCAGGGCGGCATAGAGGGTGGTGGTTTTGCCGCTGCCAGTGGGGCCGGTTACCAGGACCATGCCATAAGACTTGTAGATCAGCTCGTTAAACTGCTGCAACTCCCGGTCCGGAAACCCCAGGCCTTCCAGGTCGAAGATCACCTTCTCCCGGTCCAGGATGCGGATGACCATGCTCTCCCCCAAAAGGGTGGGGATGGTGGAAACCCGGAAGTCGATGTCATGACCTTTCACTTTAAGCCGGAAGCGGCCGTCTTGAGGCAGCCGGCGTTCGGCGATATCCAGCCGCGCCATGATCTTCAAACGGGAAAGCACTACAGCCTGCAGACCCTTGGGGGGAGATTCGGCCTCGTAGAGGATGCCATCTTTGCGGTAGCGGACCCGGAAATCATTCTCAAAAGGCTCCAGATGAATATCGCTGGCCCCCATCTGGATAGCCCGGAGCAACAGGAGGTTGACCAACTGGATGGTGGGGGCCTCCCGGGCCATATCCCGCAAGTGCCCGATTTCCGAAGTTTCCTCGGATTCAAAATCCAGGTCATCGTCCCCCATCTCGTTCACCAACTTGGCCATGGGGCTTCCCGGCTCGTAGACCGTCTGGATGAGCTCCAGGATATCTTCTTCCCGGGCCCCAATTGGGGTCACCGGCACCCCCAATGCGATTTCCAAGGCCGACTGCAGTTCCTGATTGCCGGGCTCCGCCATGGCCAGCAAGATATGGCCATTTTCCTTTTTCAGAGGCAAAATCCGGTTCTCCTTGAGGAACCGCACCGACAATCCGGGAAAGGACTCTATGGCAGCCAGGTCTTTGAGGTTAAGGGGGGTTCCCATGGTTTTCTCAGTAAGGCTTACAGTTGGAGGTCATAAAACATATTTAATACCGGGTTCTAACCTGCGTCGTTTACTTTGAAACCCGGGAAATAGCCTTAAAGTCTTATGGCGGATAGCTTTTCCAGCAGATAATAGAGAGCCATAACCTGGGAGACAAAGCCCTGGGTCTCTTTTATAGGAGGAACCTGATACCCTGCGGAGATCACCCGCTGAGAGCCGGCATTATAGGCCGCCAGGGCCAGGGGCAGAGATCCCTGGAAATGATCCAGCAGAAACCGGAAGTAACGGCATCCCCCCATGATATTCTCCCGAGGCGAGAACGGATTCTTAACGCCCAACAACGCGGCCGTGCCCGGCATCAGCTGCATCAATCCCATGGCGCCCTTGGGAGATATGGCCTGGTGAGCAAAATTGGATTCGTTTCTGATAAGTGCCAGAATGAGGGGAACCGGCAGGTGATAAATCTGGGAAGCTTCGACAATGATAGGCTCCAAGTCCGGGGGAATTTTCCCCAGCAGAGAGGCGAAGCCGCCTGGATCAGGGTCTGATCCGGAGCCGGCAAGATTGAAAATATGATATACGCCCCTCAGGTCCCTCCGGGAAACTATGGTCTGGGAACCGGCTACAGGTCCCACACCGCCGACAGGTTGGGCACCGGCCACTGCCGAAGCTGGTAAGAGATTCAGCAAAGCTGGCACCGGTCTGTTTTCCGCTGCACTGGCACCAGGGGTTGCTGGTATTGCCGGAAGGGGAGACATCTCCGCCGCCGCATTATTTATCACCCGCCAGACCCCGAGGTAGTCCCGGCAGTGACGAATGGTATTTCCTGGAGGAGTGGATAAGTGGGCAAAGGAGATGGTGCTGGGGGAAGCCGCCAGGGTCAATGAGCGCTCTGGCCAAGAGACCTGCTGAGAAGCAGGAGAGCTTGGTTCCGGGGATGACTCTTCCGGAGGTGGAGACAATCCGGCCAATTGGATGGGGCGGGTGGCCATCTCATTAGATTGGCTGACGATATGGATGACGCCCCGGTGGTCTTTAAAGCTGACGACTGTGTCGTTGGAGGCCGGTGGGGGAAGGGGTGGCGCCGGGGCAATCTCCTGGGTAGATAAAGGTTTCTGCATCGACGCGGTTTTTCCTTCCAGCTTTTTGCCTATTTCATAAACCTCCTGGATCAATGCTTCGACATCGTGGGACTGGCTCACCGGAGCTCCAAAGTCAGGCAGAGGGGCGTTGGGGGAGTTGATAACCGGGACGGGGGTCGTGCCTTCCTCCGGTGTTGCCTGAGTAAGCTCAAACCCGGGAGGGATAATGGGAAGATTCCCGGATGAGCTTTCGGATATTCCGAAGCTGAGGGATTCTTTGGAGGTTTCCGGATTTAAGCCCCGGTCCACATTACTGATGTGCAGAGTTCCGTGGTTATCCGTAAAGCGACGAATTTCACCGGCGAACCCTGCATTGGCCAGGAGGGTCATGACTATAGTCAACGGAAATAATTTTAAGCACAGCATGACTTGGGTCATTTTTACCAAAAAACCGCGAAAGCTGTGGAGCGAATTCCGTTGTTCGGCGAACAAATTCTGCGGTCGCCATCTTTGGGCACGTGAGCAATTTTCAGGGTTACCTGCATGAAGTAATCAACATTTTGAAACCATTAACAAAAACCAAATAATAAGAAACCTGGTCATGCATAACAGATAGCCCGCTCTCTTTCAAGGACAATCGAAACGGCTCTGAATAAACTTTGCACCGATCTGGAACTGAGGCCAAAAAATATTTGCCATACTCTAAACCCTCTACAAGCGGGTATTTTTTGGTGTATTTGCCAAGTAAAGAATTCTTGGTCTTGCAATTTCAAGATAACATCTTATTTTTATATTAATCAATATAATAAATTTTACCTCACAGGTCAATCATGATATAATATTTCTCGGGATGAGAATGTCTTCGGCTATGGAGACTTCCATCCCTGAGTTTATCCGAGGAGACCCTTGAGAGCGACAGCTAAATATCTCGCCATTTTCATTCTGACAGGTTTGATTGGCGCGCCCCCCATTTGGGCCAGGCCCACTACCGAAGTAGAAGCCCAACGGGCCGTGAAGGGTTGGCTCGCCCGGGATAAACGGAACCTGGGAGCCAGGATGGGGGATAGAATTTCCCGGGTCAAGGCTTTTAAGGACCGGACCGGAACCGTAAATTATTACGTGGTCAATCTCGAATCGGGCGGTTTCGTCATTGTCGGTGGCGACGATCTGCTCGAACCGATCATTGCCTTTGCATCGCAAGGAACCTTCGATCCCAACCCCCAAAACCCCCTGTATATTCTGGTACAACGAGATTTGCCCGGCAGGCTGAGCGAGGTCAAGGCCAAGGAGGAACACGCCCGGGCCCGCAAGAAGAGGTTTGTCCCTCAAGGCCGGCAGCGCCGGGCTAGGAATAAGTGGAAAGCGCTGCAAGAGAATTATGTTACCTCTCCGTCTCTCCCCTTAACCGCCGGCTCCCTGGAGGTCTCAGACTTGCGGGTGGCACCGTTGGTGCAGAGCAGGTGGAATCAAGGGGAGGAGGGGGCGCCGAAGGATTATTGCTATAATTACTATACTAATTTTTATAGCACTTATCACTATCTTGCTGGCTGCATCGCCACGGCGATGGCCCAGGTTATGCGCTATCATGTCTTTCCCGGCGATGGGGTGGGGACGCCGCTGTTCACCATTAGAGTAGAAAATGTCCCCCGCAACGCCTGGCTGCGCGGTGGTGATGGCAACGGTGGGCCTTATGATTGGACTAACATGGTGCTGGACCCGGACGCGTCCACGGGTGATGTGGCACGGCAGGCCATAGGCGCGCTGACGCATGACGCCGGGGTCGCGGTACAAACGAGTTATGCCTACGATGGCTCGGGCAGCTTTACCCGCCATGTCCCGGTGGCGTTGACCGGGACCTTTGGCTATAGCAATGCCATTTTTGGGGCTAACTCCATTTATAACATCCCCAACGGCAATCTGCTGACCATGATCAACCCCAACCTGGATGCGGCGTTTCCGGCTATATTGGGGATCCTGGACAACGCCAACACCGGTCATGAAGTTGTGATAGACGGTTATGGTTACATCAGTTCAACGCTATACCATCATCTCAACCTGGGCTGGTCGGGGACGGCCGATGCCTGGTACAATTTGCCCACCATCAATACCGGCACTTATGATTTTATCACCGTTCCTGAATGCGTTTACAATATCTTCCCTCAAGGCACGGGAGAAATCATCAGCGGGCGGGTTCTGGCTGCCAGCGGGGCTCCCGTTAGCGGCGCCACCGTAACTGCGGTGAAGGCAGAGGGCGGCGAATACACCGCTACCACCAACGAACTTGGCATTTATGCCCTGGCGAAAATTCCCTCTGCCTCAACCTACACCATTTCGGCCAGTAAGGCAGGCTATAATTTTTTTCCCCAGGTAGTAACCACTGGAACGTCCACAAATTATGCCGTAAACAGCGGCAACCTCTGGGGCATTGATTTCGTTCAAGACCTTCCAGGCATTACCCTGAACCAGTCTCTGGATAATACAAAATTAGCCTTTACCACCGGGGGCAATAACCTCTGGTTTGGACAAACGGAGTTAGCTAATTATGGCGGCAGCTCCGCTCAAAACGGCTCGATAAACAACAATGAGTCGTCCTGGCTGCAAACCACTGTGGTTGGACCTGGAACCCTGGCTTTCTATTGGAAGGTTTCTTCAGAGGCAGATTTTGATTTTTTGGAACTCTTTGTGGATGACCAACTTAAAGAGAGCATCAGCGGGGAAGTTGGATGGCAGAGGAAAACCGTCTCTATTCCGGCTGGCAGTCATATTATTAAATGGACCTACAGCAAGGATCAATTCGTGAGCCAGGGCTCGGACTGCGCCTGGGTGGATTATGTCCGAGTAGTTCGCGGTGGAATACATCCGGCCATAGGATTAGCACAAAAGAAATAATACCGTCAATCCACTGAACCTGGCGGCGAATTAACGCGTCTTGATTTAACTTAATCGCTAATCGTGACGATGCTGACGATGCGGTTTAAGCAAGGGGTAAGCCTCGTCTTAAACCGCATCGTGATTGTTAAGGCTTTGGCTTGCGTACTTCAAACGTTTTTGAGGCTGGCGCTTTTCAATCTAATGTCTAACTCAAATTCGACCGTTGAGAAAAATAGTTCTGGTTATCAGGCAGTTAAGCTATGGCTCAAAAAAGTCAACAATACTTACCTTGGGAGTTCGAGCCATGATCTGCTGACACATACGCGAATTTTTTTACGATATTATAAGGATTTTTCCACCAGAGGTGAATGGCAATGAGCAACATGGAAACCCCTGACTCGAACAACGCTTTGCGGCAAAATCAAACGTTCCTCAAAAAACATTGGTATGTGCCCGTCTTACTAATTTCATTGGCAATATTATTTCTTGTGGGTTCATGGTACGGGCAGAGAAAAGCCGTAAGCCAGAAGGGGACTGGAGAACGCCGCATCTTGCACTATGTAGATCCGATGAATCCCTCCCATACCTCTCCGGAGCCAGGGTTGGCTCCCTGCGGCATGAAAATGGAGCCGGTCTACGCTGATGATGATGGCCAGACTGCGGCTGGGATGAAGGCTCCCGGGTCAGTTAAAGTTACCTCTGAAAAACAGCAGATTATCGGGGTGCGGGTGGGGCCGGTGGAAAAGTCTCCCTGGACCCATTCCCTTAGAACCATAGGCAAAGTGGCCGTGGATGACACCCGCATCTACCGGCTGAATGCCTTCACCGAAGGTTTTATTGTGAAGGTATTCGACAATTCCACCGGCAGTCTGGTCAGGAAGGATGAACCTCTGGCTACGTTGTACAGCAAGGACTTACTGAAGACCTTACAGAGCTTCCTTTATGCGTCTCATGCTGCAGAAAGTCTGAAGCAGGGTGATGGCTTGCCGCCGTCCCAGAACGACGCCCTGGAGGCGCAGAGACGATTCACTGAAGGAAGCCTGATGAACCTGGGCATGGGCAAGCTGCAGATCGATGAGCTGGCCCGCACGAGGCAACTTACCCAGGAGATTGTCCTCAACGCGCCGGCCACCAGTTTTGTCCTGGTCCGGAACATCACCCCAGGCCAGAAATTCAATGCCGGTGATGAACTCTACCGGCTGGCGGACCTGAGCCGGGTCTGGGTGATGGCGGACCTTTTTGAAAATGAAGCGAAATATATCCGGCCGGGAGAAAGGGTAAAGGTGCGGCTCAATGGCCAAGACGAGGTTTATATGGCCACGGTGAGCGACGTTCTCCCTCAATTCGATCCCACAACGCTCACCTTAAAGGTGCGCCTGGAGTTGGACAATCCCCAATTTACCCTCAGGCCAGGGATGTTTGTGGACGTGGAGTTTCCTATCCAGATGCCGTCTTCAGTCAACATACCGTCTGAGGCCATCATGGATTCAGGGTTAAAGAAAACCGTATTCATCGAACGGGACCAGGGTTTTTTCGAACCCCGCAAGGTTAAGACCGGCTGGCGTCTGGGTGACCGGGTGGAAATCCTTGAGGGTCTTAACCCCGGTGACCGCATCGTGATCTCCGGCAATTTCCTTATCGACTCCGAAAGCCGGATGCAATTGGCGGCGACCGGAATGTTCGGGGAGGTTACCAAGGACCCGGTTTGCGGCCTTAATGTCGATGAGAGCAAGGCCAAGGCAGCAGGTTTCCAAAGTACCTTTAACAACCAAACCTATTATTTCTGCTCCAAGGGATGCGAACAGCATTTTGTTAAGAACCCCGAGCGTTATGCCGTAAAACGTTCCGGAAGCCAGGAGACTGCCGTCGGTAAGACCGGCAGCACCGGGGAGTCTAAAGCGGTTCTGGAAAAAGACCCGGTTTGCGGCCATGAGATAGAAGTGGGTCAGGCTAAGGCAGGGGGTCTAACGAGCGATTACCAAGGTAAAACCTATTATTTCTGCAGCTATAGCTGCAATAGACAGTTTGACAAGACCCCTGAGCGTTATGTGGGCAAAGTAGCTGGGGGGCCGGCTCCTGGCGAGGAAGCAAGCTCTCACAAGGTCCCGGTGGTCCCAGGGATGGTCAAAGACCCGGTATGCGGCTTGGAGGTGGCAACGGGAGCGGCCAAACAAGCGGGCAGAACCAGCGAGTACAATGGCAAGACCTATTATTTCGACACGAAAGGGTGCAAGCAGAGATTTGACAGCGCCCCCCAACGTTATTTAGCCGCAAGTGGAGAGGCCCCCTTCCCTGAAAAGTATCCTAATGTGCCGACGGATCCAAATCAGCTACTGCGCTTGAGGCGGGATTTTCATCGGTCGATTGCTCCATGGAAGAGTCAGGGTTCGTCTTCAGATTCGGATATAAGGTTCCAGGAACACAAGGCTCCACCGTACGCTACGCAAACCCCTCCGGCTCCGGGGACCTCCCAAGCTCCGCCAACTCCTCTGACTCCCCAAACATTGCCGGCTCCGCCAACTCCTCCGGCTCCGCAAGCTTTGCCAGCGCCTCAGAGTTCCCAGGTTCCTCAGTCTCCGCAACCTCCGATAGCTCCTCCGGCGCCTAAGGGTCCACAGGTCTCTCAGGCTCCGCCAACTCCTCAAGCCGCTAACCCTCCCCAAACTCCGCCTATGCAGCCACCTGCGCCACAGCCTGCCGGGCCTCCAGGTGGAGAGCATCACCATGATTAACCGCATTATCGATTTTTCCGTTAACAACAAGGTTATCGTCTTTATTATCGTCGGCGCGGCCTGCCTGCTGGGCTGGTGGTCCATGCACCATCTGACCCTGGACGCCATCCCGGACCTCAGCGACACCCAGGTGATTATCTATAGCCGGTGGGACCGCAGCCCCGATATCATCGAAGATCAGGTAACCTACCCCATCGTCACGGCCATGCTGGGCGCGCCCAAGGTGAAGGCCGTGCGCGGTTTTTCGGATTTTGGCTACTCCTACGTTTACGTGATCTTCGAGGACGGCACCGATATTTACTGGGCCCGCTCCCGAACTCTGGAATACTTATCCGGGGTACTGCCGCGCCTGCCCGAAGGAGTCAAAACCGAACTGGGGCCGGACGCTACCGGTCTGGGTTGGGTCTTTCAGTATGCCCTGGTGGACACCACCGGGAAGCACAGTCTGGAGGAGTTGCGTTCATATCAGGATTGGTACCTGCGCTATTACCTGAAGGCGGTCCCCGGAGTTGCCGAAGTGGCTCCGGTGGGGGGCTTTGTCCGGCAGTACCAGGTCAATGTGGATCCCAACCGGCTTCAGGCCTTTGGTATTTCTCTGAATAATGTGGTCAAGGCGGTGCAAGATGGCAATAAGGAGGTAGGGGGGCGTCTGATTGAGTTCGGCGGCACCGAATACATGGTGCGCGGCCGGGGTTACGCCCGCTCCATCGAGGATTTCGAGAATATCGTCCTAACCGCCAGTCAGGATGGCACACCCATCCGGGTCAAGGATGTCGGTCAAGTCGTCAAGGGGCCGGATTATCGCAGGGGCGTGACCGATCTGGATGGGACCGGAGAGGTGGTTTCTGGTATCGTGGTGATGCGCGAAGGCCAAAATGCCCTGGATGTCATCGAGCGCGTCAAGACCAAAATCAAGGAGATCGAGCCTGGCCTCCCCAGCGGCGTGAAAATCGTGCCGATCTATGACCGCTCCGATTTAATCCAGCGTGCCATCAGCAATATGAAGTCCACCCTGGTCGAAGTGCTGATCACGGTCTCTTTGGTGATCCTGCTCTTCCTCTGGCACGTTCCCAGCGCCATCATACCGGTGATCACCATCCCGGTGGCGGTTCTGATTTCGTTTATTCCATTCCGGCTGATGGGAGTCACGGCCAACATCATGTCCCTGGGGGGAATTGTCATTGCGGTGGGGGCCTTGGTGGACGCGGCTATCGTGGTTGTGGAACAGGTGCACAAGAAACTGGAGAAATGGGACCGGACGGGCCGCCTCCAGAACTACCAGGAAGTCGTGGTAAATGCCGTCAAGGAGGTGGCAGGCCCAAGCTTCTTTGCCTTGCTGGTGATTGCGGTTTCGTTTCTACCCGTCTTAAGTCTGGAGTCCGTTGAAGGCCGGATGTTTAAGCCGCTGGCTTATACCAAGAATCTTTCCATGCTGGTGGCGGCGATCTTGGCCATTACTTTGGATCCGGCCTTGCGTCTTTTGTTCACCCACATGCAGAACTTCAATTTCCGGCCTCCCTGGCTCTGCCGGTTCACCAACGCCGTCCTGGTGGGCACCATTTATCCAGAAGAAAAACATCCCATTAGCCGCGGTTTAATCAAGTTCTATGAACCCTTGGTCACCTGGGCCTTGCAGCGGAAATGGTGGGTGATTAGTGGAGCACTGGTCCTGGTTCTCGTCACTATCCCCGTCTATTCGCATTTGGGCTCGGAGTTCATGCCACCCTTAGAGGAAGGTTCCATCCTCTACATGCCCTCCACCATGCCCGGGATTTCCATCGGGGAAGCCCAGAAAGTGCTCCAGGTCACAGATCGGATTATTAAGGAGTTTCCCGAGGTGGACCGGGTCCTGGGCAAGGCGGGCCGGGCTGAGACTTCCACGGACCCGGCTCCGGTGTCCATGCTGGAAACCTTGATCACCCTGAAACCCAAATCCCAGTGGCGGCCTCAGATGACCCAGGAAGAACTGATCAGTCAAATGAATGAGGCGCTGAGCCTGCCGGGCTTGACCAGTGGTTGGACCATGCCCATCAAGGGCCGCATCGAAATGTTGAGCACCGGTCTTAGGACCCCCATCGGGATCAAGATCTCAGGGGCCAGTGTCAATACCATCGAAGAGATCGGAGCTCGTATTGAGTCCTTGCTGCCGGCGGTCAAAGGAACTCGCAATATCTTTGCCGAGCGGACCGGGAGCGGCTATTTTCTTGATTTCGATTGGCATCGAGAAGAACTGGCCCGTTATGGCTTGAGCATCGCGGAAGTTCAGAATGTGATCCAGAGTGCCATAGGCGGCGAAAATATCACCACTACCGTGGAGGGCCGCGAACGCTACTCGGTCAATGTGCGCTACAAGCGGGATTTCCGGTCTGACTTCAGCGCCCTGGAACGTATCCTGGTGCCCATCGACGACGGTAAAAGGCAAATTCCATTGATAAAGCTGGCCAGCATAAAGACGGCCAGTGGACCCGCAATGATTCGCAATGAAGACGGCATGTTGGCGGGCTATGTCTATATCGACATCACCGGGCGCGATCCCAACGGCTATGTGGAAGAGGCCGCCGAACTGCTCCGGGACAAGCTGAAACTACCGCCCGGTTATGCTATTTCCTGGAGCGGCCAGTACGAAGCCGCACAGCGCGTCAAACAGCGCTTGCTGATGGTGGTACCCCTGACCCTGTTCCTGATCTTTCTACTCCTTTATATGAACACCCGTTCCATCACCAAGACCATGATTATTATCCTGGCGGTGCCCTTCTCCGCCATCGGGGCCTTCTGGTTGTTGTATATCCTGGGCTACAACATGAGCATCGCGGTTTGGGTCGGGTTGATCGCCTTGCTGGGGGTGGATGCGGAAACGGGGATTTTTATGCTCCTTTACCTTGATTTGGCTTATGCCCAGGCGAAAAAGGAAGGGCGGCTGCGGTCGCTGCCAGAATTACGCGGCGCGATCATCGAAGGAGCCGCCAAGCGTATCCGGCCCAAGTTCATGACCGCTGCCACCCTGCTTTTGGGGTTGATCCCAATTATGTGGGCCTCGGGGACCGGGGCGGATATCATGAAGCGCATTGCGGCCCCGATGATCGGTGGTATTTTCACTTCCTTCCTGTTGGAGTTAATGGTTTATCCGGCGATTTACGAGATCTGGAAATGGAATTTTGAGGTGAAAAAAGAAATTTAATACCGATCCGCAATCAAATGGTGGTACAGGTTTTCAACCTGTGCAGCGCAGGCTGAAGCCTGCGGCTACCAAAAATTGCTCTTTGAATGCAACCCGGTATCACATTTTAAGGTTCGAGAAGATTATCTGGTAAGTGGCGATGACGGTAAACAACAGATACGAGATAACCGAGGTAACCGCAAGATGCTTCTGGATAGTCGGCAACGTTTCTTTAAGACTCGGAATCTGCCTCCAAGGCATTAAGACCCCCACCCCCATACCGGCCAAACCTCCGACTAAGAGCAGCAGATAAAGGAAGTAGCCAATATAAAGGTATTCTTTCTGTAGAATACAGAAAGGGCAATGATGGGTCGGCAGTTCATAGAAATAAATGGATATAAAGGAGATCACCGACGCGATGGCTATCAGAAAAGTAATAAAAACCACCCCGGAGAATAGGTAACCCATTTTTCCAGTACGGGAGAAAACCCCGCCCAGAGCTATGGAACCAAGCATGGCTGCATAAAATAAAACCTCCATTACCGAGTGCGGGAATGAGATAATCTCTGAAGCCACCCCTTTGCCATCCGAAGTAAATAATGAGCCACAGCACGAAGTAATGACCTCAGGCTCAAGCCCCAGGAAATACTTGGTTTGAATTATGGTTTCCGCTAAGATCATGGGCGCAATCAGCAACAGAAGAAAATACTTTTTTTTGATCAGCGGATAATCGTAACCCCGGTTGTCAGAAAAATTGAGGATAAGCCAGAGACCGGCCAGCAGGAAGATAACGGTTTTTAGAACTACGACGGGGTAACCCCATTGATTGACGTTGAGCGAGCCCACGGCACACATGGCCCCGGTAAAAAACGGGTGGAGACTGTCGGCGGTATAGATAAATAAAAAGAACGAGAGCAGCTGAAAAGCAAACGCATAGGCGATAATCGTAGATATGAGGTAAGTTCTTCTCTCCAGGCTCAGTTGGATCTCGCTGCCGCTTTTAATGTCCCAATATCTCAGGATCAATACCCCATACCATGAGGCGTAGAGCATCATACCGCTTACTAAAAAAGAACTGATAAGCAGGGCAAGAATGCCAGGTTTCAGCAGCACTCAGTTCACTCCTGCGGCAATTATCCTGCCGTCTCGCATTTGCACCACTCTATCGACGATCTCAGACTCGTGCACCAGGGGGTCATGACTGGCGATAAGGATGGTTTTCCCTTGTTCCTTAAAAGTGCGCATAGTGTCCATAAACTCTCGGGATAGCCGGGTGTCAAGGTGGGCGGTGGGCTCATCGGCAATAATCACTTCGGGGTTATTTACCAAAGCCCGGGCAATGGCCACCCTTTGGGCTTCCCCCCCGGAGAGCCACTCCACTCTGGCAGTGGCTTTATGAGCAAGGTTGAACAATTCCAACAAGCTTACCGCTTGTTGTTTAAGTGCGGCAAACGGCTCTCCCAGGGGATACGCCGGAAGCATCACGTTTTCGAGGACGCTGATCCCTTTCAGGAGGTTCAATTGTTGGAAGATAAACCCAAAGGTCTGGCGCCTGACATCGGTGAGAAAGCGCTCGGGCAGACTGGTGATCTCCCGTTCTCCGAGCACGATGCGGCCAGCCGTCGGTCTAGCCATACATCCTATGAGGCTCAGCAAGGTGGTTTTGCCCGAACCGCTGGGGCCTTTCAGCACGGTAACCTGGTAGGCGTCAATGGTAAGAGTCAGGTCATGAATAGCGACATATTCATTGGGCCTATCCTCGTTATAGACCTTCCTGATGTTTCTTAATTCGATCATGGCGGCCTCAGGTTCTCATGACCACATCGGGATCGATAGTGGCCGCCCTCCAGGAGGGAATGATGGTAGTAACGGTATAGGGAATGACCGTAAAGAAAAACAGGATAGCGATTTGGTAGCCATTGATAAAAGGGGTCAATCTGAAGTTCGGATAGAGAACCGCCCAGCCTCGCAACACTGGCTCAAAGATGGTGGCCGAGGCATAGAAGATGTGAATATATGCCAAAATCACTCCCACCAAAAAAGCTGACAGAGAGACTATCATGCCTTCCCAGAATTTCATCTGGAGCACATCGCCGGTTTCCCAACCGATGGCTTTCAAGATGCCAATCTCCCGCTTCTCTTCGGCACTCAACCCCGCGGCTTTGTCCCAGGCAAAAATTAGAAACGCCAGGACCGCACCAGCCAGGATCCCAATCATGATGCCCCCGCGCCAATCAAACACCGCGCTATAAGTCTTTAAAATTTCGTCCCGGGTGATGGCCCGAGTATCAGGGAACTGGTCCACGATTTTAGCGGCTATGGTGGGTATCTCTTTTTTGTTCAACACTCTTACGGACAAATCAGTGACATTATCACCGGACAGGGCGAATAACTTCGTGAATGCGGCCTTGGAAACCAAGATGAGGTCGCTTGAGAGCAACTCCGACTCAGGGCTGAGGATTCCCTTAATCAGAAAACTGATGGGTCTGCCGTCATAGGTCCGCAACAACATGGCGTTGCCTCGGAAGACCTGGCGAACCCTGGAAATCCCGTTGCCGACAACGATCTCATCATCCTTGAGAGTGATGCTCTCAGGGACCATCAAGGTGTAATTGGCTTTACCGATTGGATCGAAATAGTAGCCCCAGAGACGACCCTTGACGTCCTCCACCCCGCGTATAGATCTGATTTTTTTAGCGTAAGACTGCGGGATCAGGTCATGTCGCCCCGCTACTAGTTTCTGGACAATGATCTCCGGGGTTTCTTTTAAGACAAGCGCGGCTTCGTTTTTCAGCGCCTGGGTAAAGAAAAGAACCGATGCCAGGCTGAAAACCACCAAGACATACACCATCAGGAGGGCGAGATTTTTTCCTTTGCGCCGCCCCAGAGAGGACAAGGTGAAGTCCAGAATATTCCGCTGCTTTTCAATCGATCTTATCATGTGGCTGCTTCAAACTTGCCGGGGGACCAAGGATCGACCCGCTGGGGAAATAATCCAGAGCCAGGGGATGGCTTTGGAAAGCGGCGTGCCGATCAGCTTGGGAGAGATGCCGGGTATACCGAGCCTCGGTGGATAAGCAAAGGTCGGTAAGCCCCAGGTTCTTGACCACAACGGCTTCTTGCCGAAGTAAGGGCAGGTCCCCTTGCGTTACGACATGGGCGTGGATGAGAATCGTCACCAGGAGCAGAATGCCGCTTCCGGCAAAGAGTAGGAAACCGTCTGATTTTCGCAAGGTTAGCTCGACAATCCCAGAGGGCTCGACTTGATCAAATCATGCCAGCCGCCTTTAAAAGTCAGTTTTATCAGTCCAAAGTTTTTATCAATTCCGGGGTGATATCCTTAAAGGAGAGGATTGCTGTGCCTTTATGATCGACTTTAAATTCTTGGGCCGCGGCTTCAGCTTTGAAGGGCATGAGTTCCTTGCCCATGGGTCCATACACATCACTGCCGATTACATAAAAAGCCTGGAATCCATCAATCAATTTCATACTATAATAATCGGTGACCAGAACGTGGGCAATATCCGCTGTGGTTTTCGAAGGATTATATTTCGGCAGGTCGAAATAATATTTCATCATATCCTTGACGCCATCGAAAAATGCGGTGCTGCCATCCTTAAAGACGATCTGATCGATAAAGTCCGGATATTTTGCCACAAACATACCACAAACCGGACACTTATCCTTTGGACCAATCTTGGCAGGCTGCACCTCCGCGCCTGATGAGCACGGACCTGCCAGGCATACGAAGATAATATTAATGAGCAGAAGGAATCTGAAATATTTCATGGTCAACTCTCCGATGTGCAACCGCACTAAATGAGCAGGGCCAGTGACCGAAGTTCCGAGAACCTTGCAAGTCACTGGCCCTGACCTTAGCCCGTTTAATGCTTGTGTTCTCCTTGCTTCATCGACTTCATTTTGGCTCGCTTGGCCCGGATCATCTTGGTGTCGTTGTACATATCCTCATAGGTAGTTTTCATGGCATCATCAAAGGTGCCGAGCTTGCCACCATGTTCCTTAATAAAGGCCTCAGCGTCTTTTTTGTCTGCAAAGGCCCACTTCGCGGTTTTAGTCATGACTCCCGGCTTATCACCACCGATAACCCAATAAGCTTTTTCCGCATCGATGAGATTCTTTTTATTGTAATCAGACGCCATGATCGCCTTAGGCTCCTTATCAAAGGCTTGAGCCAGATCGATGGCTGTACAATGAATGCTGCAGGAGCCGAAGCTTGAACCATCCCCATACTGGGTCAGCATTCGGCTGTGGGCAAACTTTTCCCGGTCCATCCCACAGTACTTGCAACTCGGATGCTCTTTAATGTCTTTCTCGGGCTCCGCATAAGCAGCTATCCCCGTTAATAAGAATACCATGGACAAAACCGCGCCTAGAATTCTTCTCTTCATCTCCTCCATTCCTCCTAGTTGTTAGTTTTAATGGGCTGAGTTCATTCCTCTTAATCCTTAGCGAGAAGTAAACTGCCGAATTTTTTCCTTAAAGCAAATCCGTAAGCTTACATTATTGCCAGCTTAATCAATTAGTTAAGGCGGGACGCCACAGCGGCATAGTCCCTTTCCCAGGTAGCCATGGCTTGATCCAGGTCGGCTTTCAGCCCGCCCCAGGTTTCCTTGGAGGCCTGTTTCATAGATGTTAGCAGTGCTTTGGCACCCAATAGGCCTCTCTGGAGGTTGGCCATAGCCCTGAGAACAACCCGCCTTGATTGCATCGAAACCTTTTGCTGTTTTCCTCTTAGCTCTTCAAGCTTTTTTTGCATGACTTCCAAGTCCGCGGCGGCTTTTTTCTCGTAGGCCTGTCTTTCCTCCTGGGAGTAGGTTTTTGCCGGTTGCGCCTGCTTTGGCGCGGCTGCCGAACTCTTGGGCTGGGGTGGCGTTTTAGCGCCTTGTTCCCCCGATTGTTGGGCACTTCCGATTCCAGGAGCACCTGCCAACAAAGCTGTCATCAACAATATTCCGAGCCATTTCATGAGAGAACATCCTCCTTTGATGGTATGCAGTCAACTTGCCAAAACCACGGCGCCATGAGCTTTTCCCTGGGGAATCAAGCGCTGCGCCGGTTTATTTTTTGCTTTTTTGGGGGGTCGGTTCCTTTTTCCCAGAAGGCTGGTCTTGGGGCTTTGGTTGTTCTTGAGGCGGCTGTTGCTTTTGGGCTTCTACCATGGATTTCTTAACTTCCTGTTGTATCTGGGGCATTATTACTGCCATATAAGCAGGGAATTTCGTGTAGGCTGAATGGCCTTCGGGCGATCCGTAGAACGCCACCATAGCGTGCAATTCCCCTACGGTATAATGCTTGACAAGGGCGTCCAAGATAATTTTGTGGACCGATTGCTCCGTGTCCTTACTATTCATCACCTTCACGAACATCTCCCGGTCTTTTTCCGGGACGGTCTTTGCTACTCTCTGCGCCAGCCCTTGCAGCAACTCTTTGGGCGGCATAATTTCCATGAACCGCTTGGCCTCCGCCTGGCGATTCTCCGGAGTATCGGGCAATGATTTGCCCGACTGGCCTTGCCTGGAATCAGCGCACGCAGAAACCATAATGATGAGCAACATAACAAAAAACCATTTTAGCCTCCCCATTCCCAGCCTCCCAAAAATTAAAGGTATTAAGTCATTAAGCTTTCTTAACAAGAATTAAAATGAATATAATAAAACTTCCCACCATTTTAATTACTAACTGCCTAGTGAAGCTTTAGAACATTCTGTCTTCTTAGGAATACTACTTAGCCTAACCTCCCTCCAACGAATCCTCCCATTGAGGTTATAGTAAGGCCCATTTTATCAAAATCAAGCCGGCAAGGCGATTCCTGTTGGTAAGGTCGCTCACCAGGCGTTCTGTCGTAACCGGTTCAGCGGCACCGGGAGCCCTGTGATTAATGGACATAGGTTATGTCGGCCATTTATTTTGTAATATTATAATGTAAACTATTTTTTTTATTAATATTAAAATAGGTAGTTTTACCTATTCCGATTTTAAACTGAAAGCATTATTTTTTAGACCATTGCGGGTTCAAGGATAGGGGTGGTAGCGGCGGAGTTTTTGCGGGAGGCAGCGTCCTCGAAATATCAGCTGAAGTTAAGGAGAGGGAGAATATGCACCGAATCAGATACTTGGGGCTTATAGGATTGGCCGGGATGCTAGTATTAGTAGCAACCCTCCCCTGGGGGAATGCCCCGGCCTTTGGCAATGATCCTCCGGATCCAAACGTGACTTGGTACGCCAACAGCCCGTCCGGTATGAGCACGTATGGCGGGAACACCGGGACCGCTATAAGGAAATTTATTCATAGAGTGGCGCTGGTAGGGCCTCCAGATGCCACTAACCCCGCCAACGAACTGGGCCAGTATATCCCGGTTGCGGCCAAGGACACCACCCTGGGGGCACTCTTCCCGGACAGCGATTGCTATAGAATCGGCATAACGCAGTATGAAGAAAGGGTGCATCAGGACCTGGCCAAGGCTACTAAATGGCGGGGTTATGTGGATACCGCCAACGGCGTGACGCCGAACCCCCATTATCTGGGACCCATAATCGTGGCGGAACGCGACCGGCCGGTGCGGATCTTGTTTGAAAACCGACTTACCGCCGGCTCCAGCCTCTTCCTCCCGGTTGACCCCACCCTCATGGGGGCCGGGGAGGGACCCATTGGACCCGAGGGCGGCAACTACAGCCAGAACCGCACCGCCGTCCACCTCCATGGTATCTTCGGGCCGTGGATCAGTGACGGCACCCCGCATCAATGGTGGACCCCCGATGGCGAATCGGCTTACACCTCTTACCTGAAGGGCGATAGTCTCGAAC
>Ga0172375_10003901_pt1 | contig 22396 bp, 22 predicted proteins | sample LakKiv1m_FD_114537 | JGI IMG/M metagenome (GOLD analysis project Ga0172375, IMG submission 114537) | Freshwater microbial communities from Kabuno Bay, South-Kivu, Congo - kab_092012_11.1m | ecosystem: Environmental > Aquatic > Freshwater > Lake | place: Democratic Republic of the Congo... | reverse complement strand
TGGGAGCCGCTGACCGTTTCGCAGACCGCGCCTCCCAGCCCTCCGACAACGGAATGCTCCTCGGCCGTCACTATCGCGCCTGTTTTTTTTGCCGCGTCAAGCACGGCCTTTTCGTACAAAGGCTTGATCGTGTGCATGTTGATGACCTGCACGGAAATATTCTCTTTTTTGAGGGCCTCCGCGGCCTCAAGCGCCGCCGCCACCATTATCCCGCAGGCGATCACCGCAACATCATTCCCTTCTTTCATCAGGATGCTTTTCCCTATCTTGAACTCGCGGCCTTCGGTCACCACCGGCACTGCAGCCCTTCCCAGCCTCACGTATGCGGGCCCGTCAAAAGCCGCGACAGCCCTTATGGCCTTTTCGGTCTCTACCGCGTCGGCAGGGACTATTACCGTCATGTTGGGGAGCGCCCTCATCAGGCAAATATCTTCAAGGGCGTGGTGAGTGGCGCCGTCCTCGCCGACGGTGATCCCTCCGTGGGTCACCACTATCTTTACGTTCATCCGCGGATACGCGACCGAGATCCTGACCTGGTCCCAGGCGCGCCCCGCTCCGAAAACTGCAAAGGTCGAGGCAAAGGCGGTCTTTCCCGAGGCGGCAAGCCCCGCGGCGGTGCCGATCATGTCCTGCTCTGCCACTCCGCAATTGACAAACCTTTCCGGGAACATCTTTCCAAATGATGAGGTCTTTGTGGAGCAGGCAAGGTCAGCGTCAAGAACAACTATATCCTTGTCGGCTTTCCCCAGCTCCACGAGAGTTTTGCCGTACGCGTCCCTTGTCGAGGCAAGTTCCCATTTCATTCGATGCACCCCAGCTCGCAGAGAGCTTTTTCAGTCTCTTCCCTGTTGGGAGCTTTCCCGTGGAAATCAACGTTGTGCTCCATAAAAGAGACGCCCTTTCCTTTGACCGTGTCCGCGATGATCATCGTGGGCATGCCTTTTATTTTTTCGGCCTCCTCAAGGGCGCATAATATTGCGGGGATGTCATGGCCGTCGACGTTATCGATCACGTTCCACCTGAATGCCCGCCATTTATCGGCAATGGGCGTTATTCCTTTGATATCCTCCACCTTTCCGTCTATCTGCAGTTTGTTATGGTCGAGTATCGCTGTCAGGTTGTCAATTTTTCTATGGCCCGCGTTCATCGCGGCCTCCCATATCTGGCCTTCCTGGGATTCTCCGTCACCGATTATGCAGTAGATCCTGTGGCTCTTTTTGTCCATCTTTGCCGCAAGCGCCATTCCGACGGCCACCGAAAGCCCCTGGCCCAGAGAGCCGGTGGACATATCTATACCCGGCAGCGACGTCTTGTCTGGATGTCCCTGAAGGGACGTCCCTATCTGCCTGAGGGTCTTAAGGTGCTCTCTTGAGAAAAAGCCCGCAAGGGAAAGCGCGGAATAAAGCGCCGGAGCGCTGTGGCCTTTTGAAAGAACGAGCCTGTCCCTGTCTGCCCAGTCCGGATCATTTGCCTTATATCTCATCTTTCCGAAATACAGCGCAGCCAGGATATCGGCGATCGAAAGAGAGCCCCCGGGATGGCCGGAGCTGCACCGGCTTATCATCTCGATGATGTCTGTCTTTATCTGTTTGGCCTTTTTTTTGATCTCTTTTATTTCATCGTGTGATGCCACAAATTATCCTCCCGTTACATTTCAAGGATATCACGAAGGATGTTATCAAGTCAAAATCCGGGCGTTTTTACCTCGAGCTCGAGCCTGACCCCGAATTTTTTCTCGACCGCATCCCTAATCCGCTCGATCAGAAGCATTACGTCCGAGGCTTTTGCCGCTCCCCTGTTGACTATATAATTGGCATGAACATCAGATACCATTGCGTCCCCTATCATGCTGCCTTTCAGTCCCGCTTTTTCTATAAGCTTTCCTGCCGGCCCCGACGGCGGGTTCTTAAAAATGCAGCCGGCGGAAGGATAGCCGACCGGCTGGGAAGCGGATTTTTGTTTGAGGACATTTTCACGCTCCGTTAAAAGCGCCTTCGCTTCTCCGGCCGCCAGCTCCAGTTCAGCGGAAACGATTATCCCGCCGTCCCTGCCGAGGCCCGACGTCCTATAAGCAAAACCGCAGTCCTTTTTTATGACAGAGACCAGGCCGCCTCCGGCATCCATGACCGAGACAGATATGACATGGTCTGAGATCGAATTTTCCTTTGATGACATGTTCATTGACAGCGCGCCTCCCAGGGCGGAAGGGATCCCCGCCAGGCCTTCAAGGCCGCCAAGCCCCTTTTCACAGCAGAGCTTAATAAGATCGTTCATTAAGACGCCGGCCAGCGCAAAAACACGGCTGCCTTTTATTTCAACAGTGCCGAAATTCCCCGCGAGCGCGATCACCGCGCCTCTTATTCCCGCGTCCGAAACCAGAAGGTTGGAGCCTTTACCGATGACGGTTACCGGCGTTTTGGAAAGGCCGAGCAGCTCCAAAGCCTTTTTCAGGTCTTCAATGCCCCGGGGAGCGAAAAATATATCGGCGGGCCCGCCTATCCTGAATGTGGTATGCAGAGCCATCGGCTCGTCCTTAAGTACGGCGCCCCTGCACGATGCAACAAGCTCTTCAAACAAGTTTTTCATTCCTGTGGCGCTCCCTCAGCCTGCTGTAAAGTTCTTTTCCGATCACGTGAACGTCGCCGGCGCCCATCGTAAGGACCAGGTCACCTTCCTTCACGATGCCGGCAAGATGATCGGCGATCTCCTGCTTTCTGGGCAGGTAGGTCACTTTTTCCCTGTGTTTTTTTATTTCTTCAACGATCGTTTCGCCCGAGATGTCCGATATCGGAGCTTCTCCCGCCGAATAGATATCAGTTATTATGACCTCGTCAGCGTCGCCGAAAGCTTTTCCGAATTCCTCCTTCAGGTGCATGGTCCTTGAATATCTGTGAGGCTGGAAAATGCATATAAGCCGTTTTATCGTTGACCAGCTCTTTTTTGCCGAACTCAGGGTAACGGAGATCTCGGTCGGGTGGTGGCCGTAATCATCATAAATAAGGACCCCTGCAACTTTTCCGATAAGCTGGAACCTTCTTCTGACCCCCGTAAAGCAGCGCAGGGCCGTGTTGATGCTCATAAAATCAAGCCCGGCTTCCAGCGCGACCGCGATCGCGGCAAGAGAGTTCTCGACGTTCTGAGCTCCGGGAACGTTGAGCTTCACCTCTCCCATGGACCTGCCCTTATTAAGGACCTCGAACTTGATTGATCCCTCTCCGGAAACAATGTTCTTTGCCCTGATATGCGCGTCCTCGCCGAAACCGTAAAGAACAGTCTTCGCGGAGGTCTCGATCCTTTTCATCAGGAGCCTGTTGTTGGGATGGTCGGAGCACAGGACAAGGGTCCCGTCGTGAGGAAGGAGCTCGACAAACTCTGCAAATGTCTCCATTATGCTCTCCAGACCGCTGTAATGGTCAAGATGGTCAGCCTCGATATTGGTGACTACGCTGATCCTGGGCTTCAGGAACAGGAACGAACCGTCGCTTTCATCAGCTTCGGCGATCGCGTATTTTCCGCTCCCGAGCCGCGCGTTGCCTCCCACGTCATTGGTCTCTCCTCCTATGAGGAAAGTGGGATCAAGCCCGCATTTATCAAATACAAGGGAGGTCATGGAAGTAGTAGTGGTCTTTCCGTGAGTTCCCGCGATGGCGACAGGGACCTTTGCCTGCGACATTATCCAGGAGAGCATTTCAGCCCGGGGGACGCACTTTATCTGCTTTGCGAGCGCCTCGGCAAGCTCGGGATTGTCACTTGAAATGGCCGAAGAATAAACTACTATATCCGCCTCCCTTACATTTGAGGCGCTGTGGCCGAAGAACAGGTGGGCGCCCAGGTCCCTGAGCCTTATCGTGTTGGCGCTTTCCTTGAGGTCCGAGCCGGAGACCTTATATCCCATCTCGATCAGTATCTTGGCTATCGCGCCGACGCCGCATCCGCCGATGCCCATCAGATGGATGCTCTTGGCCCTTGTCATGTCAAATTGCTTCATATACCAGCCTTTTCAGGTCTTCCGAAGCGCCGGGCCTTGAAAGCGACGCGGCATTTACGGACATTCTTTTTAAAGCCCCGCGGTCATTCATCAAAGAAATAATTATATCCGAAAGAGCTTCTCCCGACAAAGAGCCGTCCTTCAATATTACGGAAGCCCCGCGCTCCCCAAAGACCTGCGCGTTCAGCGTCTGGTGGTCTTCCGCCGCATAAGGATATGGAATGAGTATGGAAGGAAGGCCTTTAGCCGCTATCTCCGAAAGCGCGGTAGCGCCCGCCCGGCTTACGACCAGGTCCGAGGATGCAAGCGCTGCCGAGACATCGTGCAGGTACGGGAAGAGCCTGTAATCGGTCCCGGAACTGTTAACTGAACCTGACCGCCCTTTTGCCGCCTCAAGATCTTTTGAGCCGCATATATGGATGACCGTCATACCTTTACCGCTGATGAACGAAAGCATTTCAACGACCGCTTTGTTCACGGTAACCGCACCCTGGCTTCCTCCCACCACAAGGACCGTAAAAGAGCCCTCGCGGATGTTCATTTTTGCCCTGGAACGATCCCTTTGGGCATCAAGGATCTCTTGTCTTACGGGATTTCCCGTTACCTCTGCCGCTGGTCCTTTGAGATAAGTTTTTGTTCCCTCAAAAGATACTGCCACCTTTTTGGCAAGACGCCCCGCGAGCCTGTTGGCTTTTCCGGGAAGGACGTTCTGCTCGTGGAGGACCACCGGGATGAAAAGCAGCTTCGCAGCCAGGATCACGGGAAGGCCTGAGGCTCCTCCCATGGAAAGAAGGACATCCGGCCTTGAAAAGGCAAAACTTATGAGCGAGCGGAAAAAGGAGGCCTGCCTTACAATGAACTTTTCTCCGGAGAATATTTCGGACTCGATCTTTCTGCCTGAGCAGAAGAACATCACGCTGCTGCCCGGCCCGTCATTCAGGATGCTTTTTGCAACGGCAATGCCCGGATAAATATGGCCGCCTGTCCCCGCGGCGCAGATCGCGATCTTCATTCTTTGTCCCCTGACGATGAAATATTCAAGATTATCCCTACAGCGTACATCATGACGATCAGCGAGGTCCCTCCGTAGCTGATAAAAGGAAGGGGTATCCCGGTTGTCGGGACCAGGCCGGTCACGACCCCCATGTTCACTGCCGCTTCAAGGCCTATGAAAGCCGTTATCCCGCCGGCCAGCAGCATGCCGAACCTGCAGGGCGCCTCTCTTGACACTTTGAGGCCCCTTCCGATAAGACCGATGAACAGAGCGATGACGACAGCCGCTCCCAGAAAACCTGTTTCTTCGCAAAGGACCGCGAAAATAAAATCAGTGTACTGTTCAGGAAGGTACAAGTATTTCTGCCGGCTCGCGCCGAGCCCGAGCCCCAAAAAGCCTCCCGACCCCACCGCTATCAGGGACTGGATAATATGGAAGCCGATCCCCCGGGGGTCCTGCCAGGGATCAATAAAGGCAAGCAGGCGCTTGAACCTGTACGGGCTCAGGACGCTCACGGCCAGAAATCCCGCCGCAGCAGCGGCCGCCATCCATGCCAGGTGCAACAACCTCGCGCCGGCAAGATAGAACATAATATAGGCGGAGCCGAAGATCACAATAACGGTCCCGAGATCGGGCTGTTTGAGGACCAGCAGGCAGAACGCGCCCACCACCAGCAGAGGGGGCAGCAGTGCCCTGAAAAGATCGCGCATAGAATCCTGTCTTTTTGTCAAAAAATCGGCAAGGTAGATGACTATGGAAAGCTTGAGGAGCTCCGACGGCTGGAAAGAAAAGAGCCCCAGGTCTATCCATCTTGACGCCCCTCCCGCGGACCTGCCGAGAAAAGGGACGAAAACGGCCAGCAGAAGAAAAAGGGATGTCCAAAGGAGCCAGCCGACCAGTTTTCTTAAGTTCCTGTAGTCGGTCCTGTAACCGGCATACATCGCGATAAAACCGCACAGCACATAGAGGGACTGTTTTTTCAGGTAAAGAAAAGGGTCTCCCGCCGCAACAGACTCCGTTGTTGTGGCGCTGAACACCATCACCAGGCCGATCAGCACCAGCAGAACGACGCAGATGAGCAAAGGGATGTCGGGGAGTTTTTTCATCTTATATTTCCATCACTATTTTTTTGAAGCACCTTCCTCTGTCCTCATAATCTTTGAACATATCAAAGCTCGCGCAGGCGGGGGAAAGCAGCACCTTATCTCCGGAAGAGGAAAGGGACAGAGAGGTCCTGACGGCGTCTTCGAGCGAAGAAGCCCTTTTAATGTTGACAAAGCCCGACGACCTGAGCGCCTCGTCAAACCTGTCCGCAGCCTCCCCTATCAGGACAGCGGCCTTTACCCTTTCCGCTATCTCGGCGCACATATCTTTGAGCCCGGTCCCTTTGTCACGGCCCCCGAGGATCAAGATCACATCGCTGCCTTTTGAGACCGTGCGCAGAGCCACGATAGTCGAATCGGGGTTGGTCGCTTTTGAATCGTTTATGAACTCTACGCCGTTGACGACCCTTACAGGCTCTATCCTGTGCTCCACCCCCGGGAACTCCGAAAGGGTTTTTGCTATGTCGGCCGCAGGTATCCCGCATATAAGGGCAGCTGAAGCGGCTGCCAGGCAGTTCTCGAGATTGTGGCCGCCTTTTATCTTTATATTATCCAGGCCGGCGACGGCCTCAAGAAAATTCTCCCTTAGCCTTACGATATAGCCGCTGTTCACGAACAGGCCGCTCTCAAGCGCCTCCTTCCTGCTGAACGGATGTTTTTGGGGGGAGGCATTCTTTACCATTTCAACAACTGCACCGTCATCCGCGTTGAAGACAAGGTGATCTGACGGCACCTGGTTCTCGAAGATCCTTTTCTTGGCGGAGCCGTAAACATCCATCGTTTTGTACCGCTCCAGATGGTCCGGCGTGAGGTTCAGGACCACAGAGATAAAGGGCCGGAAGCGGTCTATGCCTTCGAGCTGGTAGCTGCTTATTTCCGCGATAATAAAATCGAGGTCCTTGTCGTCCACTTCGACCAGAGGATCGCCGATATTGCCCGCAACCGCCACCCTGTAGCGTGCGTTCCTGAATATCTCGCCGATCAAAGCCGTTGTGGTCGTTTTACCGTTCGTTCCGGTGATCGCTATGACCGGTTTTATAAAAAACATGAAAGCGAGCTCTACTTCCGAAATGATCGGAATGCCGGCCTTTTTTGCCTCCTCTAGAGCGGTAATATCAAGATGCACTCCGGGGCTGACCACGATAAGGTCGCTGTCTTTTATGAAATCGAACGTGTGGCGGCCGTATTCGAATTCGATATTTTGTACGGGCACGGTGACCGCGCCCCCAACATCCGACACCTTAACGGCCGCTCCTGCCTGCAACAACCTCTTTGCCGCGGCTTTTCCGCTTTTCCCGAAACCGATTATCGATATTTTTTTATTATTGAAATGCATATTAAATCCTCACCCCGTCCCTCGATGCCTCGACTGCGCTCGGCACTCGGGACACCCCTCTCCATCTTTGATGGAGAGGGGAAGCGACCCGCCAAAGGCGGGGAGCAGGGGTGAGGATTTCATATTATCATTACCCCCAACACGGCAAATATCAATCCGACCCCCCAAAATATAAAAACAACATTTTTTTCTTTCATCCCCGACAATTCAAAATGATGGTGCAGAGGGCTCATTTTAAAAATCCTCCTGCCCGTCATTTTGAAGGACGCGACCTGAACGATCACCGACAACGTTTCTATTACAAATACCCCGCCGATCAAAAGCAGGAGCAGCTCTTTATGCAGCAGGATCGCGGCCCCCGCCAAAAAAGCTCCTATCGCCAGGGAGCCCGCGTCTCCCATAAAGATCTTCGCAGGCTTGAAATTGAAGATCAGAAAACCGGCCAGGCTTGCGGCCATCAAGGCGCACATCGCGTCCGCGTCATAATTCATCATCCTTGACGCTATCACCGCATAAGCCCCTGAAGCCAGGATAGCCGTCCCCGCCAGCAGGCCGTCAAGCCCGTCAGTCAGGTTGGTTGCGTTGGACGCTGATATTATCATGAGAACGGTCAAAGGAAGATATAGCCAGCCAAAGGAAAAGCCCGCTGCTCTCAACAGGCCCGTTACTCCGCTTTCATGGCCGGCAAATAAAAGATAAGCTCCGAACAGCAGGGAAATGAATATCTGGAGCGCCATCTTCTGTGAAGGCTTCAATGCCTCGTTTTTTTTGAAAACCACCTTCATAAGATCGTCAAGAAAACCTATGAGGCCGAAACCGATGGTCAGGAGCACAAGCGCGGTGTACTTTCCGTCAAGGTCAAGAAAAACTAAGACAGCGATAGCAAAGGAAAGCAGGACCGCTATACCCCCCATGGTCGGAGTGCCGCTCTTTTTCAGATGCTCCTGCGGGCCTTCGCCCCTTATGCTCTGCCCAATATTGAAATACCTGAACAGCTTTATTGATATATAAGTGAATAAAGCGGAAAGCAAAAGCGAGCATGCAAGAGGCGCAAGGATGTTCATTATATATTGAATTATATCAAAAAAAATGCTCCCCGATCCGATCGGGGAGCATCTATCGTCAAATGATCACAGATAAAGGGTCGCTGTAAGCACTGCGTTGCTCAACACGGTCGTTGTCGTTCCTCCCAAAGAGGTGAAAGACAGCGGCTCGATCAGCAAGCCTACTGAAACGTTGGAATTGAGCATCGTTTCAATACCTATGGTCAGATCTAACACGCTTGCCGTAGTAACAGGCGTGATCCAGTAAGCCAGCCCGGCCACGACATTGTTCTGGCCTATTTTTGATATCTTCATGTTACCTGTTACAAGATATGTGGTAACACCTGCAGGTGTAGCATAGCGCACGCCGATCTGGCTTGAAATGCTGTCGGTCAGGTTCAGGCGGACCGTCGGAGTTGTCTGGTACATACCTACGCCCCAAAAAGGCATGCCTTTTGCCGGCGCGGCTATAACCGCAGACGAAATGATAACACTTAATGCAAGGGTCAGTAATAATATCTTCTTCATTAATTCACCCCCCCTCTTTTGAAAAGATTATAGCAGAACAAATGAGCTTGTCAAGAAAATTTTATTTTTCCCTGAGAAAGTTGGCGAGCCAGCCTGCCGCAAGGTCTTTGCAGCCGAGGCCAAAGGCAATAGCGCCCGCAAGAGCAAAGAACCCGAGGATTATGTCGGGCCTTGCAAGGAATACCGCCGTTGAGATCCCGAGCTTTTCAAGGGCCAGAACTATTCCGTAGATGACGGCCACATACTGCGCGACCCTGGCAATAAGCCTGTAACCTGGCAGAAATATCAGAGCCCCGATAAAGAGGATCAACCCCGACAAGATCGCCCCCGCTATCGACGCAAGCACCAGGACAAAGACGGCATACACGACGTTGAAGCTCAGATATCCGACCACTATCCGGGTGAGGACTATCGCTTTTACCATGCCCAGGAAATAGGCGATCTTAAGGCCGCCCGCAAGGACGACCGCCCAGAAAAAAATGTCCCCGCAAAGGGCGGTCAGAGAAGAGCTCAGCCCCGCCTTTTTTATGACGTCTGTCAGACCGATCATGTCGGACAGCGCGTTTATTTTAATGAGCTTAAGGACGTATACGAGGGCGGCCTGCAGGGCTTTTGCTATCAGTACCGCGCTTACAAGGAGCGCGATGCCTGCCAGCATCTTTGACACATGAAGCCCGATCGGGCTTGTAAAAAGGCTCAGGACCTCAAAACCTGCGTCCATGTTCATAAGGGGACCTCCTTTGGCTAAATAAAGTTTATTATCAGGGATACAAGGATGAAAGTTACCGCGAGGCCGGCCGTCAGCCTGTCCAGACCTTCTTCAAGGCCTTTTTGAGAACCGAACACATGCGCGGTGCCGCCGATGCCGCCCAGCCCCTCGCCTTTTGCGCTGTGGAGCAGTACGGTCACTATAAGACCTAGAGCGGATACCACCTGGACAACAAGAAGCAACGATTTCATAGAACAATTTTTGCATAGAGCAGCAGAAAAGTCAACGAAGATTTATCCTCGCGATTATCTTATCCCTTATTCCGCCGTCAGGGGAGAAATAGGCGGAGATGGTACTCTTTACCGGCTGAGGGGCTGGAGTTTCTGAGAAGGAGGCGGCGTCTATGAAGTCCCCATCGGCAAATCGCCGGACTGGTGAGAAGATAACTGGCATAAGGTCTTAACGGCGACTGCGGTGGTTATTGGGATTATTAGTGCAACGAGGAAGTGGTGATGTAATCGTATATTGCAGCCGCCATCTAGTTCCGGTTATTTTCCAGCATATTGAACGGTATTATTCTGCCGGAAATATTTTCTCTGCGATCCGCTCCTATTATTCTCCTGCCCTCTTTGGTGATCCGGAACGATTTTATTTTTTTATGCTCCAACTGCCTGCTGCCGTACTGTTTTATTTCAATATCATAAGAACATTCAAACAGCCCCAATCCCTCAAACATCTCGACTATGACTTCTCTGACGCAATCACGGATCCTATCCGGCAGATCTTCGCCGAGATAATTAACCATCCTCAGGTCGAGCGATTGCCGCAGAATTTCCGAAAAATCAAAGAAATTTATTTGTCCGCCTTTACAGCCTAAGTTAAAGTTCCGGAGGACTTCAAGTATATACTCCCTCCCGTTTTGAAGATAATAAGCGGCGTTTTTATCCTCTCCATATGGGAATAAGTATCTCCAGTCGAGCCGGCTCCAATAAGTGCCAAATAAGATATTTATTTGGCCGCTTATATCTTTATTCAGATATTCCCGCCCGTTTTTTGTGATTATCTTGACACCTTTCCGGTTCATTGTGAGCTTCGCAATATCCGCCAGGACTGCCACTATATCCACCTCCGGCCATTCTTGCTGATTATGTCTTTTAAAACCGTTCTCATCGATAGTTCCCAATATCCCTGTTGCCCTGGAAAATTCGTCAAGCCATTTAAGAGTAAGATTTTTTGTTTTGGTCAGCTTCGCGGGATTTTTATCAAGAAATTCAAGGAATTGCCGCATGTTTCTCAACAAGCCATTCGAATCAATAGACATTTTCAGATAAGCCCCAGCCCTCTCAAGACATCTTCAATGACCGTATTTTTTGAATAGTTTTCTATAACTATTTTTTTATCTTTATATTCGTTCTTTACACCCGTAAAGAACTCATCAGCGAACGAAGGCGTCAACACTTCAACACCCGTAAAATCGAATATGAGCTCATTATCTGTCGTCCCGTTGGCGATCTGTTTTACGCGCAGCACCGCCTCGCGTCCGGCGGGCCGGCTGTTTAATATCAGACCGAATTTTTTCATTTCTAATTTCATGACGTCACCCTGTATAGTTTAGCATAATTTGAATGATTGTTCCCGTTATTTTAGGTGCTATTTTGTTTTCTGTTCCTTTTTCGTCTACATATACCTGACCACTCCCGGAATGGATAAGTATACTTCCAGAGAACTTGTTCAGTGTCCAATTCTGGATGAATTTGAGGCCGTTGCCCCTTTTTTCATCAACCCTTCCCGTTTTACCGGACAATCCCAGCTTTATTGCCGAAATATCGTCCTCCAGATACGGATAATTTGTCTTGAGTGATCCTAGGAAACCTATCCCCGGGTCACCGATAACAAACTCCATGCATCCGTTTTTCGGATAATTCTGTCCGGAGATAAAACATCCGCCGATATCCGTCGGCCAGTTGCCGGAGTTGTGGTCATAAACGTTATTGCCCAGCTCGCCGACAAGCGCCACGACAAGCCTTGCCTGGTTTTCCTCGAGGCCAAAATTCGAGAACATCCTGAAAAAACGGTCAAGTCTCGCGTTAAAATAATCCCTGAACTGGCAATACAGCAACTCCTGCACATTATGGTTTTCCCGCTCGTTTACAACTTTCGTTTCTAGTTCTTTGCATTCTTTGTCATATCCCAGATACTTTAAAGCCTTATCAAAATGTATCCTTTTCAGATATTCCAGAGTTTCATTCTTTTCGGGTAGTATTATACCTTTGTCCCGAAAGGTATGCCTCTCTATAAGTAATTGGCAAATATAAATAACAACCCAGGGATGTATGAATGTACACTCTGATATGTCTATCGTGTTTCCCTTAACTATATCATCAAGATTGTTGTATATGCTTTTGCAGCTCAGGTCCATAATTGCCCCTCCTTGTTCTCCTACCCCCTCCTATTATACGGCGACTGATTCGTCGGTGAAAGAGAAATATTCTTCTCGCTCGCTTTGGCATAAACCGCATTTTCCGTGCGTCCCAGCTTGAGGCCTATTACCCTGGTCGGTGTATTCTCTTTTGCCATTCTCATAAGATTTGACACCTCGCTTGCTTTCCACTCTTTACCGCTGTTTCGGTTGTATTTTTGCATGATTTTGCTCCTTTTTGTTGCCATCTTTATTATCGGGAACAGGCTTGGAAATTGCCGGCGTTGCCTCTGTTAATCCTTTTTCTGAAGTACTGCTTGCCACAACCTTCTTAATCGCTGAAGCCGCTTCCGTCAGGCCATAACTCTTTGTTGATTTCTGTTCGCTCATTGTTTGTTTCACCTCCTTTTCTGCATCACAATTCTTGGCGTAATCGTTGTATTGCACCAATACAACAAAGACAAAAAATAGTATAACTGAAAACACAAATGAACTGATCGAGAACACATTGCATTTTTCTGTTCTATTCTTCCATATAGAATCCTTTTCGGATTCAATTTGACCTTTGTGGTCAGAACCCAACCATTTATCATAATTACTATCAATCTGCTTAATTTTATCTTCCATATTCCATTTTGCAAATAAATAGCTTGTGACATTCAACATAATTGTTAAAACCAATGATAACCACACTAATGCTATTAAAATGCGGGTAACCGGATCGAACGGCCTACCTATTTGTGACATAAATGTGATAGACAACACCAAACCGCCTGTTGCCAGATAAAGGACAGTCTTATCGAAGGAATCCTGTGAACTTTCCCTGATTTTTAAAAACTCGTCTCTTCGTTTAAGATATTCATCATGCCGTGTATTCAACAATTCATTTTCGTCCATATATTTCAGCTCCCTTTATTCATTATTCCTTTGGCCTCGTCAAATACACCTCCAGATTTTCTTCTGCAATCGTATCTAACGCCATATGTACACATCTTCAAATAAACGATCTGCACATTCTATCCGGCATTTGTTATATCCTGAATACTCTTTTTCCCGCTAATAATTAAATCTATTTTATCTATATCAATACCCATATGGCTAAAAGAATTACGGGAAGCGTCCATAATTCCTCTTAGCGCCTTATCGATTTTGTTAATCCTCAATATTTTATCATTGCTAATATTGATATTTCCCAGATCTTTCCCAAAAGATATTAATGCAAAATGAAATAGGGCATATAAAAGGAATGTGGATATATTGAGAGGCATTGAAATGTCCTTCTCATTATAATCATATTTAAGGGCGATCTCAGAATGTTTTCCTTGGGACATCTCAACTATTCTATTAAAGTTGCGATAGGTTTTTGCGTGATAGATATGGGACATGGCCCTATACATGAATTTCCAGTCCAGCTTCAGCTCTACTTCAACAAAGTTTGTCAGGTTGAATTTCTTTTCGCCTTTCTTGGAAAAGAATATAATGTGCCAGTTCTCCGGATAGCTGGAAAGAAATATTATTTTTATATAAGTTTCATAGACGCTCCTCAACAACATCGTTGCTTCATCGTAATACCCATCAACGATATCTTCGAATGCCCTATGCAGGGTTTTCAAGGTCTCGGGAAACATCAAATACTGGATTCTTTTGTGATTTGGCCAAGCTTTCTTTTCCGAATAGTTCAGAGCTTTGATCTCCATATTCAAGACATCAAAGTAGTCTTCAAAATATTTGATATACTTACCAAATTCATTTAAGACTAAAGCCCTGTGCTTTTTGACATACTGCAATATATCTAGGGTAGTTTGTGCCGGCTCAGCTTCTTGAGTCTCTTCAATTAATTTTTCTAATTCATCTTTTTTCATCAATCTCTCCCCCCAAACACCCTCTGCATCAGTGAATTGAAGAGATTATCAAACTCTTTTTCGGATTGAAGCTGTTTTTCTCTTAGATTTTCGATTTTTTCAACGATGACAGCATATTTTTTCTGCAAAGCCACTGGAGGCATAATTACCTCAATATTTTTCAGACTTCTAATTGGTAATTGTGGTTGGGCACAGCCTGAAGTTATTTTTTCCATTTGTCTTTTAAAATAATCCGAACTGAAGCATCCATACAGGTACAACATATTAAAAGTGCGTATATCTGGTCGCAAGATAACCATCCCAGAATTTATTCTAATATTTTCATATTTAACAGATTTATCATAAAAAGCAACATTCCCCACGGTCCCTCTAGTGGTTAGGATTAAATCATTACGCCTTAATTTGCCTTTCCTTAACTGGTTATCCTTTTCTTTACTAACATACATTAAATTATGAAAGTTAAAGCCCGTTTTTGTAACATTCCCTGTATTTAAAAATAAACAGTACCCTTCCTCAAGAAAATCTGTTTGTTTTGGATAATTTACCCCTCTATCTCCATCAATAATCTCAATAGGTACATCACTTAATTTTCCCTTCTCCCACCCCTTCTCATTCCTCACCGGATCCCCAAACATCTCTATAAACACCGATTTCAGGATTTCATCCGCAAGCCGCATTGCTTCTTTGCGCTTTTGGCGGGCCGAGTCGGCTTGTTCGAGGAGAGAGGCGATCTTACGCTGGGTATTTATGTCGATATCCGGTATCAATAATTCTTCGATCGTATTTCTGTTTATCGCTTGAAAAGTACTCCCCACCCCTTTTTGGGCAATTCGGTTCTCAATTCCTTTCAGGTAAAACCATATAAACGTGCAATCAGCTTTTTTCTCTTTACATCTTATCGCTGCCAAGCCACGGCCTATGCAGGATTTTACTTTACAAATATTTGTCGGACCGACAGGCGCCCTGACTGACATTAAAATATCGTCAGGAATTGCTGCTTTTGTTGTTGAGGTCGTCCATTTTCTGATCACCGGATATTTCTCTGTAAAATCCGCTTTACCTTGAAAAAAAGGAAGTCCTTTTTCTTCATCATTATATGCTGAAGAAGGTGGGGATTGCCCCATTATTATGTCCGAATATTCTTTTAAGGGCTTGTATTTCAATGTATTAAAGCTCATTTTTAACGGTCAAGATATCGCGACATATTTCTTCTTCCAACTTTAATATCTTTTCAATAATCTTTTCCGGCTTCTCATATTTCACTTCCTCATACTCTATCGGCTTGTATCTTGAGATTGAAAGGTCGTAATTATTGGCTTTTATTTCCTTAAAATCCACCCACAGCCATTTCTCGCCTTTTTTGGGGGATTTAGATTTATTTCGGTTCTTCCATTTTTCGAGAATGTCTGGAATATCACTCACTTCTATCTTTGTTCTTTTATCATCAAGCGAATAGCCATCAGCTTGCATATCGTAATACCATATCTTGTCTGTTTTTTCTCCTTTTGTAAAAATAAGGATACCTGTTGATACACCGGAATATGGCTTAAAAATATTTGCTGGCATAGAAATGACCGCTTCAAGGCCGCATTTTTCAAGGATAAGCTTTCTTGTTTCAACATGCGCCTTGCTTGAGCCGAACAACACTCCGTCCGGAACGATCACGCCGCACTTGCCGCCCGGGATCAGCATGTTCACGAAGAGATTGAGGAACAAAAGCTCCGTTTTTGGCTTCTTGCTCGCGCCTGCCACAGAAAGGTCTTGAGCAATATCGCTTCTGTCCACATTGCCTTTGAAAGGCGGATTGGCAAGTATTATGTCGTATTGGCTCCGTTCGGTAAATCCTTTTGAGAGAGTATCCGCGTATCTTATGTTGGGGTTCGTTATTCCGTGAAGCACCATGTTCATCAGCGCTATCCTGACCATCGTCGTGTCAAAATCATAACCAAAAAAACTCTTTTCCCTCAAGAAAGCCCAATGCTTTTTGTCCGTGATCTTGTCGGCAGTCAAATGATGAGGGACTCCGTCCTCGTCGTATTCGATGTTTTCTGGGTCCGTATGTTCCTGAAGAATATGGTTATAGGCTGCAATAAGAAAGCCTGCCGTGCCGCAGGCGGGATCGCATATCCTGTTGCCGATCTTCGGGTCTACAAGCTCAACTATCATCCTTATAATATGCCTTGGCGTCCTGAACTGCCCGTTCTTCCCCGATTGTGATATCTCGCTGAGCAGGTATTCGTATATATCGCCCTGTATGTCTATTCCCTGCGATGAAATATTTATATCATCAATGATCTTTACCGCCTCCTGCAGCAGAGAAGGCTTCGGGATAAGAAACACCGCGTCTTTCATCGACTGCGAATAAAAACTGCCTTCATCCCGCAGATCTTTGATAAATTGAAAAACATTGTCCCTCACGTGCTTGAGCATCGTCTCCGCGTCATAATGCATCCAGTGCGACCAACGGCATTTTTCTTTGTTCTTAAAAATAGAGGTGTATTTTTCGCTCTTTCTCTGCGCCGCCTTGACCTGCAGGTTGTCCATGTCCTCAAGACGTTTCATGAAGATCAGGTATGATATCTGCTCTATCGCCGACAGCGGGTTTGCAATACCTCCTGAATAAAAAAGGTCCCACAATTTGTCTATTTTGCTCTTTATTTCGGGTTTTGATTTAAGCATATTGCGCTCCTTTATTGAGGTTGTTTGTGCTTCCTTATAAAGTATAGCATGGGGGTAAGGTGGTTTGTCAAGTAGGTAATATATGCCTTATATTACCTACTTCCTTGTTTTGATTACCTGCTTCTTCGCCCAGAGGGCACCGCGGCCTCTGCTGGAGGGCGCTATTTTTCCTGAATCTCTTAGCTCTCTCAGTATGTTCCTTATCATGTCCCTGCTAACGTTGGGACACACCTTCTCAATGTCAACTATCGAGAATGGGGCCACAAAGTTATTTATTGCTGCTTTTACCTGTTCCGTCTTGGACCCTTTCCCTTTGAAGGTCCCCACCCTTGCCACAAATTCTTTATATGCGGCTATCAGGACGCCGTAGAAATATTCCAGCCATGGAAAAATGTCGTGCCGCCCTTCATGCCATCCCTTTGATGAAGCCACGAGCGCGTCATAATAGCTCTCTTTGGATTCCTCAATTATCCTTTCAAGGCTGATGAACTTGCCCACCGTGTATCCCGCCTGATAAAGCAGCAGCAGCGTAAGGAGCCTCGCCACCCTGCCGTTCCCGTCGATGAAAGGATGGATGCACAGAAAATCGAATATGAATAATGGGACCAATACCAGGGGATCGATATCTTCTTTCTTTAGATGCTCATTGAACTCGCCTATCAGCTCTTTTATGTAATCCGCCGTTTTAAACGCCTCCACTGGTTTGAACCTGAGAGCTTTTGTGCCGTCTGACTTGATATCGACTATCTCGTTATTTATCTTCTTCCAGAACCCTGATCTTATATCCGTATACCTGTAAAGCATCGAATGGAACTGAAGAATGACGTTTTCCGACAGTGGAATATCTTTGTGGGACTGATGTATCAGGTTCAGAACGTCCCTGTATCCCGCTATCTCCTGTTCCGGTCTGTTCCTGGGCCTTACTTTGTTTTTTACAAGCATTTTCACACGTTCGTGAGACGCTTTTATTCCTTCTATCCTGTTGGACGATTCCGCGCTTTGGACGACGGCACTTTCAAGAAGCTTTTCGAGCGCGTCCGGTGATTGCCTGCTAAAAAGATCTTCTTTCCCCTTATATTCGCCAATCGCCCTCAGGTTCGCGAGTATTTCAACGGGAAACTTCAGTTTCTTTAGATATTTGGTTTCAAACGACTTCATGATTAATATTTTACACCTTTACCGTGTTGAATACCCCTATTATCTCGTTCAATTCTTCCTCAGAGAACAACCGGGTCGCTGCCTCAGCTCCGAACTGCTCGAACGGCGGCTCGAACAGATCGCCGTATTCAATATGCTTTTTCTTGGCGAATACGTTCTTTATCGTTCTAAGGAACCTGACCTGCTCGGCGGTCAGCGGATTTTCAGGATTCTTATTGTTACGCTCTACTATATATGTACTGAACGCTTCATTGATAATCTCTTCTGGGTCGGGGAATTTATATTTGCCCAATATGCTTTTTAAGAACTGTACCATTGTTCCCGTGGGCTGAAAGAACGCCTTCCTTAAATTATCTTCATTGATATATAGGTCAGGACTGTTCAAGGTGTCCGACAGGTCCGCGAGGTCTTTTTCCAGTATCTGCTCGTCTTTTTTGATCTTGACAAGAGCGGGGTGCTTATCCGCGATATCAAGTATCTTCTTCTCGACCTTTTCCCTGTAGCTGGCAACATAATCACCCTCTCCGTTAGGGCCAAACTCTATCCATTTTCTTTCCGTCACAAGATCATCAAGGTCAAGCTCTATTATCGTCTGCTCCTCCGGCTGCTTATGCCTCATCAGTTCGCTTAGCTGTTCTTTTATGAGCTCACACTTATCATGATCAAGCGCGGCCCAAAACCCTTCATTAGTCACCTGCCGGATCACATCCTCTTTCGCTTTTACTTCGCCGTAATTTCTCGGCAGTTTTTTTATATCTTCAAGAATTGCTTCCTTTTGCCTGTTTATCTCGTTTTTATCGCCGACAAGAACACCAAGGCCCAGTCTCTCTGTGTTCAGCACAAATTGCGCGACATAATAATTAACATCCTCCTTGAACTTCATTAAAGGCGCTATTGTTTTCTCTAAGAACTCAAAAGACTTGCCGTCAAGGTCGTCCCATATACTGCCGGAAAGCGCCTTATCAGTATTTCTCCGGTTTTCCTTTACGGTTATTGAGTTTTCCGGCAGATTTCTAATATCGTCCAGTATTTCCCCTTTGACCCTGTCAAAGCGCTTATTATCCTTATGTTTTTGGAAATACTTTAATTTCTCAAGCCTGACTTTAAAGATCTTCACCGGCACGGCATCCTGCACCGCGGGCGCCTCTCCTTCCGGCTTTTCGCCGAAATATTCAAAGTTTTTCCAATGATCTATTATTAGGAAGTTCTCTTTGCGAGAGCACCACGGCTTTCGCTTCGCGCTGTCTTTTTCCAGAACCCTCGTGCCTCTTCCTATCATCTGCCAGAATTTGATCTTACTGAACACCGGCTTGGCGAACACAAGGTTCACGACTTCCCTTATATCAACTCCTGTGTCCAGCATATCTACCGATATCGCTATCCTCGGATAATTCTCGTTCTTGAACTTTTCAAGCAGTTTTAACGGCCGCTCCATTTTGGAATCAATTATTTCCACAAGCTGGCCTTTATATTCTGGGTAAAACCTGTTGAATATCTCCCATAACCTTTTGGCGTGATTGTGTGAAATGGCAAATATTATTGATTTTCCGGGCAGCACCCCCGAATCGTCTTTTTTGGATACTTCCATGAACTCCCTTACAAGCGATTCGTTCGTTCCCATATTCGTGACTTTTTTCTCGAGCTCGGTGCCTTCAAAATCGATCTCCTCTATGCTTATTCCGCTTTCGATTATCTTCTTCTGGATGCTTGGAGGCAGCTCATTTCCTTTTATCCCTTTGATCTGAAAGTTCGTCTGCGCGGCGTACGGGATAAAAGGAACAAGGTTTTTGTCTTCTATCGCTTTTTCATAACTGTAATTGAACGTGGGCGCGTTGCCGTCACATTCAAAGAACTTAAATGTGTCCCTGTCTATAAAGTCTGACGGTGTCGCGGTAAGCCCGACTTGCAAAGAATGGAAGTAGCTCAAAACATCCCTCCATTTGTTATAGATCGACCTGTGACATTCATCTGTTATTATCAGATCAAAGAAAGCCGGGGACAGCTTATGAAAGTTCTCCATCATTGTCTGTATCGTTGAAACAAACAGCCTTGCCGACTCTTTGATCTCCCCAGATTTTATATAGCACCTTGACTCACTTGGCAGATGCTGTTTAAAGCCGTCAGAGAACGCCTGGTCAGCCAGCGCTTCCCTGTCCGCGAGAAAAAGCACTCTTTGAGCCCAATTTGCTCTCATAAGAACATCTATCATAGCCATCGCCGTCCTTGTTTTACCTGTCCCTGTTGCCATTACAAGCAGGGATTTCTTTCTTTTTCGCTCGAAGTTGTCAAAAACCCTCTTTAAAGCTTCGATCTGATAGTCCCTGTCGATTATTGATGTGTTGATCTTGATATCGTGAAGAGCTTCATTGAACTTTGTTTGAAATACTATTCTTTCAAGGTCTTCTCTAGAAAAGAATCCGTGCACCATATACAGCGGATATCTTTTTCTGTTCCAAAACCATATCTCGTATCCGTTTGTCAGGAATATTAACGGCTCGACCCCTGTTTCTTTTTTGATCCCGTCAGCGTAATCTTCAGCCTGTTTCTTGCCGGCTATAGGGTCTCTTGATGTCTTCTTTGCCTCGATCACCGCCAACGCTTCGCCTTTTCTGTCCAAAAGCAGATAATCGGAGAAGCCGCTTTTGTCCCTTTCTATATCTTTTTGCGTCGCCCGAAAATTATACGCGGCAGCACCTTTTATCTCAAATTCGGGGACTACCTGCGACCTGTCATTGACATCCCAGCCTGCATCTTTCAGCAGCTTATCTATTATCTTCTCGCGTGTTTGCGCTTCAGTATAATTTTCATTTAGCATTATTTACCTTATTATACTAATAAGAACTATGGTTGTCATTTTACATCCCAAAATCCACCACCTGAAACCCTTCGGCTCGCGGTTCGACAAGCTCACCGCATCGCTCAGGGCGAGCGCATTCATCTACGAATAATCAACTATCTGAAAAGCGTTCGTATTCCTCTTCCCAATATGCTCCACCGTCACATATTCCTCATTCCTGAACGGATCCGTCTTCCAGTAGCGGAAGAAATCTTCCGGCGCTTTGAACCTGGAGAATATCTTCCGCCCTGTACCTGCGGCCCGGACCATTATCCCCGGCATCTCCCCAAAATCGAACGGATGCACGTCAAATATCCCCGGATTTATTATCCTGACCGCTATTTTCTTCTTCAGGAAAATATCGTCGTTTATGTATCTGTTTATCTGTGAGAATGAGGTCGTAAGGTCAAGGCACTGCATGAACACGTCCATCATATTCTTTTTATTGAAATCTCCCTTAGCTTGACCACAGTAACCCAAATCGCAGGCAATTATCCTTTTTACGCCATCTATCCTCGCTGCCACCGATATCGGACAGTTCTCACGGATGCCACCGTCAGCAAGGGCTAGCGGCTGAATTTTACCCTGAGCGAGCCCCGATCCGATCGGGGCGAGTCGAAGGGTCTTCGGCTTAAATATTACCGGGAACGATATCGAAGCCTCGAGAGCTTCCGTCAGCAATATATTGCTTTCTCTACAGAAGACTGTCTGTTTTCCGGTATTCAAGTCTGTTGCCGTAATATACACCGGCTTCTTAAGATCATTGAATGTTTTCCCCGTGAACCCCGCCTCTTTTGCTATCAGCTTAACTGTTTCTTTTGAATCTATCAGCCCGGCCTTTGAGAAGAGATCAAATGATAGGAATTGCTGCCAGATGTGGCTTTTGATGAACTTGAGCGATATCTCTTTAACCTTCTTCGGATCGTCGTAAAGCCCCAACATCACCGCAAATATTGCGCCGATAGAAGTGCCGACGATAATATCGGGAATATATCCTTTTTTATACATTTCTTCTGCTATAGAGATGTGGGCAGCGCCTTTGACGAAGCCTCCTGATAACACAAGTGCGAGCCTGCCCCGAGCGATCTTATGCGAGTCGAGGGGTTTTTTCATTGTATATCTTTCGTGCGTAACCGTCTGCTGTCGACTGTCTGCTGATTAAGATTATAATCTTTGAATGATCCGTCCGACGAATTCCAGGTATTCGCCGCATTCCTTCTCGGTCACTGCAGTTCCTCCCAGATAAAAACCGACATTCCTCTTTTCCCTCATCTGATCACCAATGATCCTGATCTCCTCGTCTTTCAATAACCGCGAAAGGCTTTCAACGATCTTAATGTGATGCCCCGGAACGCTTCTTACCCTTAATCCGTTTTTGCTTAAAAGGGCGATGCCTGCTTTTATCAAAGCGTTGTACGCGTAAGTAAATCTGACCTCAATATAGACATCGTTTTTCGCTATCTCAAAATCTCTTTTGGCGTTCCTGATATTAACCGCTATCTGGTCTTTTGTGAAAGCGAATTTCTTGAAGAACTTTTCGTCAAAATCGTTCATTTTATCTTAATGTGCCTGCCTTTCATAATGCCCGCGTAAAACGGGTCCTTGTCCCTTAATTTCTTTTTGAGCTCATCACTGCCGATACTGATCACGTTTATTTCTCTTCCGGTCTCCTTTTGAAGTTTGTATATATTTTTTGTAAGATCGATCGCCTTATGAGAACCTACGACCAGAACATCGATAT
>Ga0172375_10003898_pt1 | contig 22407 bp, 24 predicted proteins | sample LakKiv1m_FD_114537 | JGI IMG/M metagenome (GOLD analysis project Ga0172375, IMG submission 114537) | Freshwater microbial communities from Kabuno Bay, South-Kivu, Congo - kab_092012_11.1m | ecosystem: Environmental > Aquatic > Freshwater > Lake | place: Democratic Republic of the Congo... | reverse complement strand
TTGGCTGATCTCCGAACTCCAAAATCAAAAGTAATATTACTTGATACAAAGGGCAAAATGTATAATCAGAAAGCGGCTGAGACATTAAAGAATGAAGAGCATTTGATCTTGATTGCCCCACATTTTGAAGGAATCGATCATCGCGTTCATGACAACTTGGTAGATGAAGTTTTCTCAATTGGGCCTTTTGTATTATCTGGAGGAGAGCTGCCTGTAATGGTGATGGTGGACTCCATCGTAAGACTCCTCCCTGGAGCTTTGGGGAATCCTAAATCTCTTGAAGAAGAATCTTATTCGAAAGAGTTTGAGACTGAGTATCCTCAGTACACCAGACCGGCTGAATACAAGGGCTGGAAGGTGCCAGAGATACTACTTTCGGGAGACCATAAAAAAATTGCCGATTGGAGAAAAGGAAAGTAATTTACTGGTGTGAGATTGCCACACGAGTACGTTCGCAATGACGGGAATGTGGAGAAAGGGAAAGTAATTTACTGGAGTGAGATTGCCACACGAGTACGTTCGCAATGACAGGAATGTGGAGAAAAGGAAAGTAATTATTTGTTTTTATTGGCCCAAGCGTCGTTTACTGGATTAGTGGCATCTTCGTCCCACATAATTTTTGTTGCCTCGGAGACTGTTTTTGCTGCCCCAGACTGAATAATATCAAGGGCTCTGGTTTTTTGTTCTGGAGTTTTGAGTGCCAGATCTAGTTCTTCGTATAAATTTCTCGAGACAATGCTGCCGTCTGGCTTGGTCCCATCTGAGCTGAGCATGCTTTCTTGTTTGTATTCAGTTGTTTCCATATTATTTTGGATAACCAATTGGCATTAGAGCAATTATAGTATCACCTGTCGAGACAGTGATTAGTTCTCGTATTTTTAACTCGTCAAAATTGGTACTTACGTTAGTTCCCAGTTTGAGACTTTCGACTTCAAGTGCAGCATTTTGGGCGGTGTATCCAGCTTCCATGTAGACTTCCTTATCGTGATTTATACCACCATAAGCTTCTGCCATTTTGGTCATGTCTCCAGTAATTACTAAAATAGCAGGAATGTCTTTGAACGAGCTTTGATTCAATAAATCAAAGAGGGCTTCTCCCATCTCTACTTTTTTAATAGGCTTTAGCTGGTGAAGCATAGTCCTATCCCCGGGAAGATATTGATACTCTCCTGCTTCAAGACCAGTAACATTGTTGGCAATAAGAAATACTGTAAGAGGATAAGTGGATTTGGCTGATGGAGCGGTTCTGTCGCCCCAGTCGACATTTACTCCTTGAGCCGCCCAAAGTATTTGGGAGACTTGCTTTAGAGTTAGAGCCGTGTCGGTAAAATCAAGTCTGGTTTTTCTGTTTTTGAGAACTAATTCAATTGAGCTTGCACTTCTGTAATCTGGAAGAGGAAGTGATATCCCGTCTGCTGGAAGAACGAGCTCGACCGCAGATGATTCTTCTTGGGAAGGCACCTTCTTCTCTTGAATACAGATAATAAATGCAATAAGTGATAAAGCCAGTACTGCCAAAACAGTAAGTAAAGGAGTCTGCCATTTTTTGGCAAACTCCAGAACTAATTTAAGTGACTGTTTTTGTTTTTGTTTTTCGACAACCTTTTTCTTTTTCACAGGGCAGTGATAGTTTTAGAGGTAACTACTAACCTTGGCTTCTTGTCTTATTTGTGAGTACCATTTTTGAGATCTGGTGTAGATCTCTTGCTGGTATAAAGAGTCTTTAATTTCTGCAGTTACGTCTTCTAGTTTTTTGTCAGCGAAGGATTCTTTGTTTTCGGTGAAGTATTGTTTGACTGCTTCGTCTGTTATCTCAATTTTTCCGGTGGATTCTATTAGTTTTTTGAGTCCAATACTTTGTTCGATTGATTGAAGTGCTTTCTCTTCAGTCATGCCAAACTGAGCTAGAGCTGCTTTGAACTGATCTTCTCCTCCATACTGAGTTTTAATCTTTGATAACTCATCTTGAATTTCTTGATCTGTAACAACAATTTTGTTTTTCTTCAAGTTTTCTGCTAGTAATCTTTCTGAAACAATTTCTTCAAGAGTTTGTTCTGCATATTTCTCGGCCATTTTGTTGTTTAGCTCTGTACGGGAAATGAGTGACTTGTTGACTGTACCAGCGACAAAAAAGCCTCTATTTTTCTGGACAAGAAGAAAAACGACAACACCGATAGCAATAACAAGGAGAACTTTGACGATAAAAATGGGGTCAATTTTCTTATTGGATACAATCTTTGCGACTGGCGCTACTCTCATTTTTTTGATAACTTTGACAGCCTTTTTGGCTTTGGTGGTAGTTTTTGGCATTTTGATATTATTTTTTTTAATAGATTTTTTTTGCAGTTTGTTTGGCCATGATTTTTATATTATCACATTAGTAATTTTTAGTCATATCTTTGTGGTTCAAGGTCTATGGCATTATCGAAACTGGGGATAAATGGATCTGGTAGATCGGTGTTTAAGTTTTGGATTTCTTCTTTTAGACCTTGAAAGTCTGATTTTATGGTTGTGGATGTGGTGGGATAGACACTTTCGATATCTGGAGGGGTGAATACAGGGGAAGAAGATTTTTCCGAAAGAGCTTTTCCAATTAACAAGGCAATCATCAAAATAAATACACCAGCCCCTGATATAAGATACCATTTGTGTTTTATTACCCAAGCTTTTAGGGGAGCTATTATCTCGCCAGACTTAATCTTCGCAATTAGCTCTAGTGCTTCGGGGTTGGTGATTTCGAGTTTAGGAATGGGCATAGTTGAGATCTATATCGATTAAACTATCAAGCCATTTTAGTTGGAGTGATTGAATTTTTTTGATGGTTTCTGATTTGTCGGTAAAGTAGTTTTCGTAATCTATATTTAGTACATCTTCTTCGGAGAAAATTTTATTGGTGAAGTTGTTTATTTCTTCATTGATTTTGTTCCCTTGGGCTTGAAGGTCATCAATTCTTGTCTGAAGAGGTGTAGAAAATGGAGTGGCTAGCTTGGGGATAATAATGTCTAAGGCATTTTTGGACCCAACCTGAAAACGAACTAGCTCTGATATCTTGCAAGCAACAACACCGGTACGAAAACTTCGATCGTGTGGAACTGTGGCGGTAAGATAGTTTTGAGTAAAGGTGGCCAACTGAGATGGAGTAACCACTGTTTGAGATTTTTCTGCTTCGGACAGAAAAAACGCCTTGGCTTGAGAAAGTGAGTCGAGAATAGGTTTTATGGGTTCGTAGTTGACCTTTGTTTCTTCACATCGCGATATCAAGTATGATGCAAAATTGGCTTTGGCCAGATCTCTAGAGTATATTGTTTGTTTGGCAGCGAGAACAGCTTTTTGCTGATTATCTAGAGTTGGATTGGCAAGAAAGTCCTTTTTCAGGATGGTGTACTCGATATTATTTTGGCGATAACGACTGTACTGAAATTCGTAGTCTGATTTGGCATCAGCGAAGACTGTCGTGGTGGTTAGACAAAAAATTACAAAGAGATACAAAATAAGTGTTAGCCTAGAAAAAAGCTTCATCACTTTAAGGATAACCCCTGACCGATAAGTTTTTCAACTATGGTCTGCCATGTGGAAAAATGTAGGTCTAACTTTTCTTCGGTTTTGACTGTTTTTAGACCACCCCAAACGGGATAGCGGCTTTTGTTTGTCTGTGTTTCTAAAAAGGTATTAATTGAAGCAGACTTTATGGTTGAAGCATCTCCTCCTAGCTGATCGACAGTGTAGGAAATGAGCTCGTAAGGAGTGGTGGTGTCGGAACAACAGTGAAAAATCCCTGAAGCATCGGTATCAATTATTTTTTGAAGTGTCTCGGCTACTTCATCTATGAAGGCGATACAGATTTGTTGATCATCAAATAATGGATACATGGTGCCATCGGAGAATTTTTTAAGCGCTCCACGGATGTAATCAAGCTTGAGGTCGTAGTTGACTCTGACTGGATAAATAATGCGTAGAATAGTGCCTCCTTGAGCTAAAACCTCTTTTTCGGCGCGGTTTTTGGTCCAGCCATACCAAGTGAGATTGGCTCTATCTTCTGGAGTTTTGTCGGCTTCTGCATAAGGACCGGGGTTTTCGATTGAACCAGGGAAAACCATGTCAGTACTTATCTGAATAAATTTGTCAGATGGAAAAGCTTTGAGAATATTTTTGACACCTTCGACATTTATTTTCCAAGCTGCACCACTCTCGTCCCCTGTCTGGGCTTCGGCAGCATTAACATCGGTGAAAGCAGCAAAATTAACAATCCATTCAGGATTGGCTTCGTCGATTACTTTTTTGACTGCTTTTTCATCGGTTAGGTCAAAGTCTGGGAACTCTGGTGTGATGAATTCGTAGTGCTTGGCTAACTCAATAAAGCGGGATCCAACCAAGCCTGATGCACCAGTAACAAGTACTTTTATTTTGGACATAGTTACATTACTTCCGGTTTAACAAAATCGAAAGGAACAATCTCTGGATCAATACGACATTCTTGGGTCTCTTCTGTGGCGACAAAGAATTTATCGGTGAAGTAGTTTAGAGTGACTGCGGTATTTGAGGGATTGATAAAGCCATGAGCGATACCAAAAGGAATATAGACTAACTTGTCTTGAGAAAGAACAATCTTCATCTTTTTCCCATAAGTGGATGAGCCTGTACGATAGTCAATAAGACCGAGAAGAATGGTGCCATTGGTTGTCCAGATTTCGTTTTGTTCTGGATGAATGTGCCAAAATCTTTCGGTGTGAGGGGCGAGAAAGGACATATTCGCTTGAAGAGGGCGAAAATTGATACCAATTTCTTTAAGGGCGATATTGTTTCCTGCTTCATCAAGACGCATTGTTTCTTTGAACCAGCCGCCAAAATCATCGGCAAAAGTGTTTAGCTTTAAGATCTGAACACCTTCGATACTTTCTGGCTTGTCATATACCTGACAAAATAACTGGCTGCCTTCTGGAGGGGTAATGGTTTTGTGATCTATCTGTTTGAATCCCATATTTTTTGTTTATTTTTTATAAATTGATTCCGATTTCTCCTTGAGTGGCTTCCACCATGCTTCGTTTTCTTTGTACCAGTTGACTGTTTTTTCTAGCCAAGTGTCGAAGTCGTGTTCTGGTTCCCAGCCTAGGTCCTTATTTATCTTAGACCAATCGACGGCATAACGTCGATCGTGGCCTGGGCGATCGGTGACAAACTCGATTTTGTCTTCTGAACTCATACCCAGAAGATTAATTACTTTTTGGGCTACTTCTAGATTGTTTACGTCTCTTGTCATACCACCGGCGCAGTATGTGCTTCCAGGGGCGGCATTTAAGAAAACCATTTCGATAGCTCGGCAATGATCAATGACATGAAGCCAGTCACGAACATACTTTCCATCTCCATAGACCTTCACCTTTCCTCCTGTAAGAAGATTGGTAATCATACGAGGCATGAATTTTTCTGGATCTTGGTATGGACCGAAGTTGTTGCTGCAGTTGGTGATGGTTACGGGCACATTGAAGGTGTCGAAGTAGGCTCTCACGATGTGATCTGAGCTGGCTTTGGAAGCTGCGTATGGACTGTGAGGATTGTAGGGTGTCTCTTCGTTGAATTTATCTTCACTTTCGAGAGGAAGTGCTCCAAAAACTTCGTCTGTGGAAACATGATGGAATTTTTTGATGCCAAATTTCTTGGCTGCTTCAAGAAGAACTTGAGTACCAATGATATTTGTTTTGGTAAAAATTAAAGGATCTAAGATCGAGCGATCAACATGACTTTCGGCAGCAAAATGAATAATTGCGTCGACTTTTGAGACTGCTTCTTCTACTGATGAGGCATCAGTGATGTCCCCTTTTATAAATGAGTAATGAGGATTGTCTTTTATGGATTCTAGTGACTCCAAATGACCGGCGTAAGTAAGCAGATCAAAATTGACAATCTCATCTTCTGGGTGTTTTTCCAACCAGTAATGAATAAAGTTTGAGCCTATGAATCCTGCACCACCGGTTACAAGTATTTTCATAATTTAATGTAATGCTTTTTCTGACATGTGATTACCAGCTTCTAGTAAACTTTCAAATGTTCCGGCATCTTGCCAGTAACTGTCAAAAATGCAGGCTTTGAGCTGACCTTTTTCAAGATAGGTGTTGTTTACACTGGGATTACCACTAATTTCGAGCTCACCTCGCTTGGAAAGAGGAAGTTTTTTGGCAATCTCGCAGACTTGATGGTCGTAGGTATAAATACCGACAGAAACGTACATGGATTTGGGTTCTTCTGGCTTTTCTTCGATGGATTTGATTTTGCCTTCTTCATCGAGCTCTACCACACCGAGTCTTTTGACATCGTTGATGTTTTCAAGTTTTTTGATGTAGATCTGACCACCACCTTTAAAGGCCTTGATATCTTCACTAAAATCGTGATCAAAAATATTGTCTCCTAGAATCATAGTGACATCATCGTTGTCTAAGAAATCCTCGGCTAAAATAAATGCCTCGGCTAAACCACGAGGTTCTTTCTGAATGACATAACTAAAGTGGCAACCAAATTCTTCACCAGTACCGAGTAAGTTTAAAAACAGCCCTGCGTTTTCGGGAGCAATAATGATAAGTATTTCTGTAATTCCTGCCTTAACAAGGGTCTCGATGGGATAGAAGATCATGGGTTTGTCGTAAACGGGAAGAAGCTGTTTACTAATGACCCAGGTAAGAGGACGGAGTCTAGTGGCACGTCCGCCGGCTAAAATAATTCCTTTCATATTTTGCTATTATACAACTGATAACTAATTGTTATTTTAATAAGCCTATAACGACAATACTTCCTAAGAGAGCAAAAAGCACATATTCGATAATGATTCGTGCCTGTAAGCTCTTTTCTTTTAGATGATGAAGAACACCCCATACTATATATAGTATAGAGAGGGCAATAATGATAATTTGCTGAGTATATTTACTACCATTGAAGTAAAGAATTAGAACAATAGCAGTGGAGACAATAAGAGAAAGAATTAAATAATCAACAATATTTCTAAGTGGTTTTTTCATAGGACAATTCCCTGTCGAATAATGAGAAGAATAATGGCAAGGCCAGCGAAGAAGGTGAGATGTGCCCATGTATCACCAGAGATGCGGATGATGTTGTAACGGAATACGAAGATCCAGTCGAGACTAAGGGCGAGCAAAACGAGAACTACAAAAGCCAGAGACCAAACTCGAGAAAGATCCATGGGTGAAAGAGTGGGAGTGATTTCTGGCGCGGGAACAGTTTGAACTACAGGAGTTGGCTCTTCGGCTAAAACGGTGTTGGTTACTTTTGAGGAAGCAATCTTGGACACGGACGTCTGAGACGAGCCAAACATCTGCACAACAAGAGTGGTTTCTACGCCGTTTATAGTGCCATCCATGACCGCAACACCTATCTCTTGATACCTATCATCTAAAAGGTTCTGGCGATGTGTGGGTGAAGCCATCCAGGCCTTGACAACGTCTGTAGGATTACTGAAGTCTCGAGCTAGATTTTCACCTGCATGTTTGTATTTGTAGCCTGATTCAGTAATGAAGTACCAAGGCTCTGTGCCTGTTGGTGAGATGTGCGCCCAGTAATTATTTTCAAACATATCAGCGGCCTTGGCTAGGGCGGCTTGATTAAGACTGGAGTTGACCTTGACGATGGAAACTCCGGCGTTGAGACGCTCGATATTGGTTAACTCAATGACTTTGTCTGGATTTATCTGGGCGGCAAAACCGAGGACGCCTGGGCGGAGACCGATGGTGATATCAATGATGGAGCGACCCATGATGAAAAGGCCAATGAGAATAACAATCGATTTGGGCCAAAGAATTTTCGCCTTGTGATTGTTGTGCGGATGGGGTACGAAAAGCGTGATAAATGGATGCGCCATAGCTTACTTCATTATGTCACAAGCACTAGTTGGCGACAACGATGAAACGCTGATTCTGTGCCATAACAAATCGTTATGGCACAGAATTAATAATTACTTATTCTTTTTCGATGTTCTGCGAACTCCGAAGTAGAGAGGAACAAGAAGGAGTAATAACCACCACCAGTTGAGTTTGCCGTCTGTTGTAATTCCAAGAACATCTGAGACAGGTGTTGGAGTTACATCGGTATTAATTCCTTGAACTTCAGGTGTAAAGCCTTCGGCTGGTGTGCCTTCGACAACTCCTGGTGCACCGACTATGGTTCCGGTATTTACTTCGTTACTTTCTGCACTCTGGTTTTGGGCACCATCAACTGATCTTACGATGAAGTAGTAGTTGCCTGCTCCAAGACCTCTTACAGTGTATGAAGTGGTAAGACCGACTCTAGCTCCATAAAGACGTCCGCCTGGTGTTGTGCCGTACCAGATGATGTAGTCTTTGGCGTCATCGATTGCATTCCAAGAAAGATCTACAGTACCCTCTCCTGTTGCACCAAGTACTAGAGTTGGGGAGACTGGAGCTGTGCGATCGACAAAAAGATCAATGGCGGCATCTTTGTTGTGACCGGCGGAGTCAAAAGCGCGGACACTTACTGTCCAGCGACCTTCTGTTAGCTGATCGATTTCTGTTTCTCTTACTTCTGACGCAACTGACTTACTGTAGCTTGTAGGAGTTGTTGTGTCGTTTAGAGTCCATTTGATTTCATATCTATTGATTCCAACATTGTCTCCTGCTGCCTCCCAAGTAATCTTGGAGGTTGTGCCACTTGTTGGGTTTGGATTGGCCTGAATGTTCTTTGGAGCAAAATCAATCTCTGTTTGATCCCACTTGACTAGTGAACTAGAAGTACCCGATCCATTATTGGCCTTATCGAAAGCGCGGAAATAGAGAGTGTGTTCGCCTTCTGTTGCGGGCTTGATTGGAGCAGAGTAGTTTAACCAGGCATCATCTAGTGTCCCGTCCCATTGATATTGAGTCATTTCGGGATTTGCATCAACCACATTGATAGTGATTTCGGGCTGTGTTTGATACCAACCATTATCTAGCTCGGGAGTAACAGGGTTGAAGGTAAGACTAACTAGAGGATTTGTCTTGTCGATATTGGCTCCGTCGGAGATGAAAGACTCTTCACCAGTGCAGTTTCCGGCATTGTCACAGATGTTTGGGGTGACAGAGCAGGTTTGTTCTGGTCCTTCTGAAGAAATAGTACAGGCGATTTCTGATTCACTGGCTAGTCCGTTTTCATCGGAGAAAGTGAATACAGATTTTTGATCTGTGTTGTACCAGCCCTCAAAAGGAGTTTTTTCTGAAAGAGTTGGGGCCTGAGTATCAACGGTTATTGATCTTGTTTCGGTATTGGTATTATTTGAGGCAAGATCGGTGCCAGTAACAAAATATGAGGCAGTGCCATCGGCAATACCAGAGTACGTGTAGCTAGCAGACAAACCGTCGGTACTTATGGTCATGGGATATTCCGAAGATAGCGAGGAACCAGTAATATTGACATCATCGACGTACATCCAAGAAGGATCTCCAGCACCATCATCGTGAGTGTAGAAGTAAATTCTGACCGTTTGGCCATGAAGATCTGAAAGATCGTAGTTGACGTTTGCCCAGCCGTAATCGTTAGTCAGGGTGTACATTAGTTCCCTAATGTAATTTCCTGAATTGTCAGTTACATATATACGTTGCTGATCCCAGTAGATTCCATCATTGGCAATGCGATATAACCAGGCATTGAGGTTAATACTACCCGAAGAAGGAAGAGTGATTGTACGGTAGGCATAGTTGGTAGAACCTGGATGGTCGTAACTGTCACCAACACGGAGACTGTGGGTGCCAGTGTGACTTTGTTCCGTCACAACTTGGACTTTGCCATAGGTGGTCCAGCCGTCGGTTCCTGACTCGAATCCGCCGGTGCCGTTACCAAAGTGAAGAACGGCCTGAGATAGTTTTTCACTGGAATTGACAGAAAAAGTTTGGGTGTTGTTTCTGGTCAAAAGGTTGTTATTGGGGGTCGGAGGAATGAAGTTAACTGTTGGATTGGTAGTGTCATAGGTGATACCCATAACTACGGCAGAGTGTTCCTCATTTCCTGCGACATCCGTTCCTGCAGCTTTGATACAGTAATTTCCTTGGGCTGAAGGAGTCCAAGAATAGTTCCAAGAATAGTTGGTAGTTGAACCATCTGGACTAAGAGTTTGGATAGGAGAGTACTCTCCGCAAACCTGACCATTAAAATTAGCGTAACTTAGATCAACATGATTAACACCACTTGCATCTTGAGTGTTGCCAGCAATATTTATGGCACCATTAAAATATTGAGAGTTCGAAGGACTGGTGATGGAAGATGTTGGGGCAGTATTATCAACGGTAACTTTCCATAATGTACTCCATACACTCTCATTTCCGGCAGCGTCAACTGCTTTGACTCTCCACCAGAAAGTAGTATCAGCGACTCCAGTTGCAGTCTTTGAAGTAGCGGGGGCCGCAATCTCTTGATGCCAACGGAGACTGGTTGCTGAAGCGTTGGTATAACTTTCGTAAATATATTTGACCGCATCATCAACTGTACTCCAAGAATTTGTGAGGGAAGTTGAATTTATGAATGCGTTGTCGACGGGTGTAATTAAAGTTGGTGCTATTGGAGCATCCTTGTCAATATTTGTGACAGTTGCGGTGACTTCCCCGGTATTTCCAGCGGCGTCTACAAAATGGAAGGTGAAGGAGCCATTGTCGGTAAAGGAATGTGTGAATACTCCTCCATCATCAGTGACTGTGACACTTTCACTTGGGACCAAGGTAGCAGTGACTGAACCTTGGGTTGGTAGAGTGGTTGAATAGGTTATTTGTCCTGTTGGAGGTGTAGCGTCGTAGGTGTAGTGGATTGGATTACTCCACTCTCCTTCGTTGCCGGCATTATCAATAGCCTGAACTCTTATCGTCACACACCTTGTTCGGAGATACTGGGTGAGTGACTTCGAGAAGTTGAAGTTGTTGTGCGATAGGGCTCACCTGAGAAATGATGCCCATCATCGTAGACATATTCAATTCTGTATTCTTTTATGCCAGAAGTGTCTTCAACTGAGGTCCATTGGTTAAGAATGGGACTAGATTTAAAATAGTCTTCATCTCCAGGGGTTGTAATTGTAGGAGCAGAAGGTGCGACAGTATCTATTGTGACTTTTTCAGCCTCACTCCAATTACTCTGATTTCCAGCATTGTCTTGAGCCCTTACCTGCCAATAATATGTTCCGTCTGCAGTTGTACCTGCTTGATATTGTGATGATGTTAACCAAAGACCAATTGAGTTCGGATATACTGCGGTGCAGGAATTAATATCACTTGCGTCGGTACAGCGATATTTAACAAGATAACGATATCCTGCAATACCACTTCCAGAATCTGTTGAGTCATCCCACTGCATTAACGGTGTATTATCTTTTGTAACAATATCAATTGGCCAAGTAAGCTCTGGAACTGAAGGAATGGTCTTGTCAATGAAAAATGTATATTCAGTTGAGTTATCAGCATTATCTCGAACTACCATGCGGTAATTACCGTCTGATAACCAAAATAGTCCAAACCATGCACCAGTGTATGTTTTAAAGGGGACTGTTGCGTTGTTCAAATATAAATCTGTCTGGAGATAGTTGTTATCAATTGCGTGAACACTAATACTTGTGCTGCCATTGTAAAGAGATTTCGGAGCGACACCATCAATGGTTGCTGTCGGGGCAGTATTGTCTACGACAATTTTGACTCTGGGATCATTTAGGTAATTTGGTGCTGCACGATTTCCAACTGAGTCTATTGCTCCGAGAATTAACCAGTATGTTCCATCTCCTCCAAACTGAGTAGTGTCTAGAGAGGAAATAATTTCGTTATCTACATTTGTTGTTTGAGAAGTGATTTGGTTATAAACGTAGCCACATTTTCCGTAACCTTGGTTTTCACTATTTCCTAAAGTGTTACCGCAGTTATGACTGTCGACACTACCATCTTTAATTACTCTGAAGTGGTAGTTATATAAGTTGATATCAGAAAGCGATGCGTATACATCAACATTTCCGCTATATGCTTGACCGTCGACAGGTCCGAAATTCAAGTTACCATTTCCATTTCCAATAGAAATTACTGGAGGGGTGTTGTCTATTGTGTCGATTTTAAAAGCAACTGTTCCATAAGGTGACCAATTAGTGTCATTGCGAAAAACACCAAATCCTGCTGCGCCTCCATCTGTGTACGATGCTTTCGTTACAGTATTCCAAAATACCTCACTGACACTATCATCACTTCCTACTGAGACGGTCTGATCTTCTGGAACTGCCACATTAAGTGATTCGTATGGGCCATGTGATCCGATAGGGCTTTGGCCATAAGTGTTGGTGTTATATGCAACACCAACAATAATATCGTCTGGTAAGGTCAAATTTAAACTACTCATATCAAACACAGCATTGAAGGCAATTCCGTTGTAACAATTGCCATCACTAGATTTCCAAGCAGTTCCACATTCTGAACTACTTTCTGGTCTCCATGGAATTGTGATGTTTTGAGTGACGGTTCCTAGTTTTGTACTTGGAGTACCATCTGCTTTAAGTTGTGCTTCGTAGATGTTAATTGTGATTGGATGTGACCAGGTTGAGCTGTTTCCTGAATAGCGAGAATCTGATGAATAGGTTGAGTATTTTGCCCAGTTACTCATTGTTACTGTTACGGAATTAAGCAACCTATTACTACCTCCTAGATGGATGTAATCTCCAAATTCACTTGTTTGAGTTGTTTGGAAACCCAAACTAGCGTGGTTGGTATTAGTGACACTTGGAAGTGCATCATATACCACAACAAAAATAGTGAAGTGATTGACGTCTGTGACAACGACTTCGTTTTCTGTGGTGGAAACTCCTCCAGATGTAACAAAATCTTTTCCGTCTTCGGAGTATTTGACTTCTATATTTCCTGATTCTGGTTTTGGTAGAGTAAGGTCAAACTTAAAAGTACCATCGATCATACTAGATGTGATGTCGTAGGCTTTCTCTGAAACTGCTCCTGCCTCCGCTACCTGTTCGGCGGTGAGGGTGATTTCTTTGATTGTAAGATCTCCGGATGGACCAGTGATCTCGGTGAAAGTTACTGTAGCCTTTCCATCTTTGGATGTATAAGCAGTACCAACAGAGACATTGTCGAAAGTAATTGAATTTTCTTCTGGATTAATTAATAAATCTGAATTAGATGAATTTGTGTCAATGAGATTTTCTGAGGTTACGACAAGAGCGGCTGAGTCTGTTGAAGCTGGAGTTACATCAGGGGTAACTGAAGATGTTGGAGTGATTTCAACTGTTGGCTCGGGCAGTAAAGTTGGCTCTGGAGTTACATCAGGGGTAACTGAAGATGTTGGAGCTTCGACCACAGTACCAGAATCGGTAGCGACATCATCGACAGCATATGCTGGCAAAGCAAGGGTGAAAGGTAGAAAGGATTGGAGAACGAGACTGAAACAAGTAACAAGGGATACTAATCTTCTTAGTTTTAGAAGCTTCATTGATTTTTGGTTTAACAGTTTGACCGTTCTAATTTTTTAGACCGGTTTCACTATTAGCTAACTGTATTCAAAGTGACCATATAAGAATACAGATCAATGCCTTCTAGGACGTATTGTACAGCTAGTGTTCAGGTTGTCAAGCTGATTTCTTTTGGGTGATTGAGGGAGGAGCAGAATAGATCGGCTCGACTGGTGTCATTGAACCGTTTACCTTAATATCTAGGGCGTATCCGAGCATGTTCGCTATAGCGACACCGACACGAGTACCAGTAAAAGAGCCAGGACCTGGATTGACTTCGATTTCATCTATATCTTCTGGACGCACATTTTGCTCTTGCAAACAATGAAGAAGAAAACCTAAGACATCTTGGTCTCTGGGAGACTCTACGTGACGAGTGAATTCTTTGTCGTCGATTCTCACTATGGCTTTGGTGTTGTCTGTCGAGTCTATGTAGATGGTCATAAATATAGTATTAAGTATTATGTATTAGGTATTATGTATGGGAGACAATTCGAATATCTCTTTCGTTTTCGCCATTGGCTTTGAAGAAAATGTCGAAGCGTTCTTTGGGGAAATAATCTTTGAATTTCTCAGGCCACTCTATTACTAATAGATTTTCGGGACTAGACCAGATTTCTTCGACATCAAAGGCTTTGATATCCTCGACCGAGTCGAGACGATACAGATCGAGATGATAAAGAGTTTTGATGACGGGGTGATTGGTAACTGGATATTGACGCATGATTAAAAATGTAGGAGAAACAAGACGCTCGATACCTAGAGCTTTTCCTATCCCCTGAGTGAAGGTAGTCTTGCCGGCAGCGAGCTCCCCGTAAAGACAAAGAGTGGTGCCTTTTTCTATCTTCTCCAAAAAATTCTCGGCTATTTGCCTTGTTTCTTCGTAGGAAGTGGAGACAAAAGTATTTTCCATAGGTCAAATTTTACTATTAAAATGGCCGCAATAAGCATACCGCTAAAATCTATACCCACATCTCGCAGATTGCCCGTGCGACCTGGAACAAAAAGCTGGTGAATCTCATCAGAAAAGGCATAGATTAGAGAAAAGACAATTGCCTTAAAGGGATTTTTGACTCCTAAAGCTCTGTACCAAAGAAGGAAAAGTATCGTGTACTCTATGAAGTGAGCCGATTTTTTGAAAATGAAATCAAGAACATCGACTTTGTTTGATGGCAAATCAGGAACCGAGGATATCCAAAAAATTAGAACCATCCAAATGACAACAGGAATATATTTTGTGAACTTTCGGAACATCCCTTGTATTTTAATCTTTTCGATGGCGAAAATACAGTAAGGATCCAGAAATCAGAGCGATAACAAGACCGACAAAAAATGGAGCTTTGAAGTTTTTGGGCTTTTTGTATTTTATTTCTTTGGATTGAGAGGATTCATTTGTATAAATTGAGCTTCCGCCAGAGGCGGACTCGGGCGCAATGACGGAGGCAGAATCAGTGGAGTCACCAAGAACAGCCGAAGTAGAAGATGCAAGGGAATTAGCTTTGGTGACTGTCGGTGTTGGTTTTTTGGTTGGGGTCGGGGTTTTGGTTGGGTTGGGTGTCCAGACTGAGGTGGGGTTTGGGGTATTGGTGGGTTCCTCTGTTGGAGTTTGAGTAGGTGTGGGTAAGGGCTCTGTAAGAGTAACTGTGATAACAGCATCCTCTCCAGTTGAGTTGTCGCTGGCTCCGGTGAAACGTTCAAGTTTGAGAAAATACTCTCCCGGACCTTTGTAAGCTGTGTCCTGATAATTTGGTTTGATCCAGATTTTTTGGGAAACATTTCTGGCTAAAATGGGCAGATTTTGGGTAATGAAACTTTTGTTGGTATTTCCTACGTAATTAACCCATTCTTCATTTTGGCCCCATGTGTATCCAAAATATGATGGCGAACTGGTGGGTGTAAATTTGCCTTGGACGAAAGCTGATACTGAAGCAATGCCTGAGATGCTGGCGTCGACGATGAAATAATCTCCTTCTTTGACGGGATTACTAATGGTAAAAGTGATGGCGGAAAATGCTGGTTTTGAGAATAGAAAACACAATAAAAAAAGAAACAACGTGGGCAGGATTTGTTTCATTACATACTAAATATAGCATTTTGCGAGAGACGTTATACTGAAAAATTAATTATTTTAGATGGAGGTATAGCGTCATTTTTCCATCTGAATGGAAAATTCTTACATTGTTTCCCATTGCTGACGTTCCTCTATATACATATGCGACTCCATCATCAGTCGCTTTAACAATATTTGAAGCATCTACAATATCGATTCCATCATGAAAATTGTTTTGGTAGTATCTTGACCAAGGGGTGTGTCCATAACATTGAGTAACTCGAACATTTCCCATTGGCCATTCGTGGCTTCCACTTCCTAATGATTTTGTTATTTGCCCATTGGTTACGTCGTCACAAGCAGTATTGTCTATGATTACCGATTTTGAAGCAAGATAGTCTAAAGGGTTTTGACTACTGTAATAATTAAATGATTCACCTTCTTTTAAGTTATATACTCCAAAATGAAGATGGGGCCCAGTAGAATTTCCTGTACTACCCATGATCCCAATAGTTTCTCCCTTTTTAACATCTCTTTTTTCGGAAAACTTTGATGTTAATAAAGCATTCAATTCGGCAGCGGCTTCATTCAATAATGCTGTATATCTTTTTTCGTCGTTTTGAGTTTGGACAAGAAGTGTTTGTTTTTCCTTTTGCTGAGCGTCTAGTGTTTTTCTCTGAGAAACGAGAGTTGCCTTGAGTTTCTCGACTTCTTTTTGTTTGGTTAGTTTGTCCTCTTTTCTCTGGTCGTAGTCGATTCTGGATCTTTCTAACTCTGCGAGAATTAATTGATCTTTGGTTTTGACTGTATTTAGATATTTTAGTTTTGAAAAGTAATCACCGATGGACGTGGTGGAAAAGATTAAATCTACCGGAGTGGCTCGAGATCTACGATAACTTTCGCGGACTCTGGCCGTATAAATTACTTCCAACTGATCCATGGAGTCGGTCACTGTAGTAAGCACCCCGTCAAGAACTGAGATTTCTTTTTCTAAAGCATTGATTTGTGATTGAGTTTGATTTATCTGGGCTTGAGCTAAATTAATTTTGGAAGTAATTGTCGAGATTGTCTGCTTTAGTGATATTTGTTCATTTTGATTAGAAGAAATTTTGGCTGAACACGCATTTGCTATCCCTGTTAATTCTTCTTGAGACATTCCAGAATGCGTATCAATACATTCATATGATTGAACTTTATCAATACATAGAAAAAGAAACAGGATAGAAAAAACCAGTAATAATTTTTTCATTTCGAACGATTGACGAACCTAGTGGCGGCGAAGAGGCTGGATGCAAAGGAAATGATAAATCCAAAAATCATTAGTGCTCCAAAAAGGATGGCGTAGGTAAGAAAAGGAATTGGGAAAGTGATGATGCTACCAATTCTGGGCGCTAGGAAAGGAGTGGAATAAAGAAGTATTACAAAACAGCCAAGCCAGCCGACAAAAGCTCCAATCAGTCCGTAGATTACGGATTCTTGAAGATATGGCTTAATAATGTAGATATTCTTGGCACCTAAAAGCTTGAAAGTACTAATCTCAAATCTACGAGAGGAAATCTTCATGGAGATGATGGTCATGATGGTGAGAATGGCGACAAGAGTAAGAGCGACGACTAGAACTAAACCACCAATACGAATGGCGTTTGTCCATTTGGTAAGCTCGGAAATAACATCTTGGGGATAGTCGATTTCTTTTTTGCCTGCAGGAGTGACACTGATGATGTCGCTTTTTTCGAGAGTGGTGGCAATATTTTTGAACGACTCAGGTTTCTCCGCCGTTATCTCGATACTGGCAGGAAGGATATCTGCTGTGACAATGCCCCAGTCTGTAACAGTACCTAAGAGAACTGGATCGTTGCCAACGCTTTTTTTGTAAAGCTCAAGGGCGTCTTGTTTGCTGATATACACCGCTTCTTTGACTCCTTCTGTGTTGTTTAGCGAGCCCAAGAGTCCGCCAACTTGTTCGGTGGTGTGGCCATCTTTGAGATAAGCGATGATTTGGGGCTTGGTTTCGAAGTTGTTGAGAATTACTTGTGAAGCATAGGTGACGAGACCAAAAATACCAATGATAAACATGGTGAGACTCACAATGAAAATAGCCGAGAAAGCTTGATATGGTGAGCGGCGAATATTTTTTGTGGCGGTACTCATACTAGTCTTTTTCCTCCTTTTTTGATGAAGAATGTTTTTCTTGCTTTACTATCTTACCTTTTTCGAGATGAATGTGAGTTCCTACGTTGAGATTAATGAGGGTTACATCGTGAGTAGCCAAGATGACAGTGGTACCATCGGAGTTAATTTTTTGGAGAAGTTTGAATATTTCGAGAGATGTTTCTTTGTCTAGATTACCTGTTGGCTCATCAGCAAAGAGAATGGGTGGGTTGGCGGCGATGGCTCTGGCAATTGACGCTCTTTGAACCTCACCTCCAGAGAGTTGGCCGGGGAAGAGATTTTCTTTTCCTGATAGACCAACTAATGAAAGAGTGTGCTTGACTTTTTCTTCGATTTTTTTGGGATCATAACCAGCTATCTCGAGAGCGATGACAACATTCTCTCCGACAGTTTTATCGGGAAGAAGACGAAAATCTTGGAAAGCAAAGCCTATTTTACGGCGAAGTATCGGGGCATTTTGGGGCTTGATCTTTGAAAGGTCGGTTCCCTCGACGATGATCTTGCCTTTGTCTGGAATTAAATCACGAATCAAGAGACGCCCGATGGTAGTTTTGCCTGCACCAGAAATCCCTGTAATGATGACAAACTCTCCTGGAGAAACTGAGAAATCGACATCATCCAACACCACATTCCCGTTGGGATAGCTTTTCGAAACGTGAATGTAGTCAATCACTGTTGTTTTGTTTATTTGTTATATCCCTTCATTGAAAATCAAATGAAGGGATGACGAGTACGTCACTTTGGTAATGGAACGTTTAGTGCTTCGACTTTGGCTCGACCAACATCCATTAGCCAACCAACTTTCTGACCTTTGAATGTTTGGCCCCAGATGGTAACTTGATGACCAACTAGAGCGTCGAGATCAATGATAGAACTGGTGAGATAGACTGTTTGGGATACTCCACCTGCTCTAACGAGCTTGTGAGTACCTTCGCCATTGAAGCCTCCTTTGTCAATGACGCCAGTGGCTGGATCTTTGAACATTTTTTCGTCAGCAGAACCAAAAATATCACCAACATTGATTCCTGTTATGGGGATATCGGCTTGAATCCCAGTTAGCTCAGCGGAGACAATGGTGCCTGAGTTTTTGGCCTTGAGCCAAGATCCTGTATAAAAACCTCCAACAGCAACGACGAGAAAAATGGCAATTAATGGAATAAGAGATTTATTTTTCATTTTGGGTGGAGTCTCTGAAGTAAATGAGGCTGGTGGGGCAGACTCAACTTTGGTAACTGGAACTTCTGGCTGGCCTTTGTCGAGATCAATCATTTTTATATCCATAGATTTAGTTTATCAAATTTGGCGCGAGGGCGCGAAGAACTTTAACTCGGCTTCGATAAATTCATCAATATTGCCGTCTAGTACCGAGTCTGGATTGGTAGACTCGTAATCAGTACGCGTGTCTTTGACCATTTTGTAAGGGTGAAGAACATATGATCTGATTTGAGTTCCCCAGCTTGCCTGAGTTTGAACTCCTTTGATTCTGTTTAGCTCTTCTTGACGCTTGGCTTCTTGAATTTCCCATAACTTGGAACGAAGCATGTCCATAGCAATTTTTCTGTTTTGAACTTGATATCTTTGCGTCTGACACTCAACAACGATACCTGAGGGGATGTGTTTGATGCGAACAGCGGTGCTAACCTTGTTTACATTTTGGCCCCCTGCTCCCCCAGAACGACTAGCTTCGAATTCAATATCTTCATCACGAATTTCAATATCGGCATCGTCGGGTAGTATTGGGGTGACTTCGACACCGGCAAAAGAAGTTTGACGAAGCTTGTCGGCGTTGAAAGGTGACTGACGGACTAAACGGTGTGTCCCTTTTTCGTTTTTTAGAAAACCAAATGCGTAACGACCGTGAACCATGTATGTAACCGACTTAATCCCAGCCTCTTCACCTTGGGAGTACTCAACAGTTTCAAAGCTCCAACCTCTTTTTTCAAAATAGCGAGTGTACATTCGAGAAAGCATACTTGCCCAGTCCATAGCTTCGGTGCCTCCCTGACCTGCTCTTATGGTAAGAATGGCTTCGGAGTTATCGTATTTTCCGGAAAGGAAAGTGACTAGCTCTGTCTTGTCGATATGTTTTTGGAGTGTTTCTTTGAGAATCAACAGATCATTGTCCATAGAATCATCATTTCCTTCGCTGGCGAGAGTATAAAGCTCTTCCAAATTATGTAGTTCTGAAGTGAGACCTTCTATGGATTCTATCATGCCCCTAACCTCAGCCAAACTAGACATGACTTTTTTGGCATTGTCCTCATCTTGCCAGAGAGATGGCTCGGCTGATTGGAACTCTAGTTTTTGTTTTTCTTCCTCTAACTTGGTCAAATCTATCTTGGTACGAAGATCATCTATCCGTCGTTTGAGGTCTAGCAAATTTAATTGAGTTTCAGATATCATGAATGTATTCTACAGCTTTGTTTGGAGTTATACAGAAGGTATATAATCGGTGGGTTGGTAAAAAATAATTTAAAATGAAAATCAAAAATATTCTTAAAAAATTCTGGTGGTTATTTCTAATTGCTTTCCTTGTGGGTGGATTTATTGTATGGAGTGCAAACAAGCCCAAAACTGATCCAAAAATTAAGACCTACACTGTCAAAAGACAAGACTTGGTTGATTCATTATCTCTTTCTGGAGAAATTGATGCAGCAGAAAAAGTATCTCTTCGTTTCCAGACTTCGGGACTTCTAACTTGGGTTGGTGTAAAAGAAGGTGACATAGTAAAAAAATACCAAGTGCTGGCATCTTTGGACAAGGCTGATTTACAAAATAGAATGAGCCAACTACTAAACACTTACTCAAAGACTCGAGCCGACTTTGATCAATCTAGGGCTGACTATACCGATAGCGATCTAGCTGATCTTTCTGATGAGGCCAGGGAAACTGTAAAAAGAAGCCTTGGTAAATATCAGATGGATTTGAACAACTCTGTATTGTCTGTGGAGTCTCAGGCTTTGTCTTTGAAATATGCTAGCTTGTGGACACCAATCGAAGGAATTGTGACAAGTATTGATGCCCCATTGGCTGGACAAAATATCACCCCTGCAACAGCTACTTTTGAAGTAGTAAATCCAAAAACAATATATCTTTCGGCAACTGCTGATCAGTCTGAGGTAACAAAATTTGCTATTGGCCAAAAAGGAGTGATAACTCTGGATGCGTTTGAAGATAAAACAATTGATGGAGTGGTGACTGCTGTTTCTTTTGTCCCCAAAACTGGAGAGAGCGGAACCGTGTATGAACTAAAAATCAGTCTCGGAGCTTCTGAATTGGGAGATCTTATAAAAATGGGAATGACTGGAGATATTAACTTTATCTTTAAGACAATTGAAGATGTTTTGACAGTACCTTCTAGCTATGTAAAAACAGATAACGGTTCGAAATATGTATATGTAATGAGAAACAAGAATAAGGAGAAACAAGAAATTACAATTGGTGAAACAATCGATGGAAATACCGAAGTAATCTCTGGCTTAAATGAAAAAGATGTCATCTACAGTAATTAGTCTTAAGAATATATCCAAGCGATATGTGATGGGTGATGAAACTATTTTTACTGCCCTAAATAATGTTGATCTGGAAATTAATAAGGGAGAGTATACTGCCATTATCGGTCAGTCTGGTTCTGGTAAATCAACCTTGATGCATATTATTGGACTTCTCGATAAACCTACAGAAGGAACTGTATTAATTGAAGGAAAGGATATTTCAAAACTGAATGACGACTCTATATCGACTCTCCGATCTGAGTTTGTTGGGTTTGTTTTTCAACAGTTTAATTTAATAAACAAACTGACAATAAAAGAAAATATCATGCTTCCTGTAGGATATGCGAGACGAAAATTTAGCTATGATTCATCAGAGAGAGCTGACTATCTAATGAAGAGGTTTGGAATTTATGAAAAAAGAGATTCTTTCCCCAATAGAATTTCTGGAGGCCAGCAACAGCGTGTAGCTATTGCCCGTGCTCTGATCATGAAACCAAAACTAATTTTGGCTGATGAACCAACTGGAAATTTGGATACAAAAACTGGTGACGAAATTATGGAGCTCTTTAGTGAATTAAACAAAGAAGGAATCACAATACTTGTAGTAACTCACGAGCCAGATATCGCCGCTAGAACTAGAAGGCAGATAAAAATTAAAGATGGGGAGGTAGTCAAATGAGATATTTAATTACTCTAATAAGAACAGCTATTGCAGACTTTGGAAAAAATAAAGGTCGAACATTTTTGACTTCTTTGGGAATATTGATTGGGGTAATGTCTGTAGTTTTACTAATGGCTACAGGAGCAGGACTCAAAGTATATATCGAGCAACAATTTGAAAGTATTGGATCAAATTTGCTTTATCTAATGCCAGGAAATATGTTTGGAGAAGGTGGAACTGGATTAAGAGGAGCCGATGGGGGCATGTCGCCAATTTTTGAAGAAAAAGATATTTCTATATTAAAAAGAAATAAAGATATTGAGTATGTAGTCCCTTATTATCAAAAAACGACAACTGTTTCTTTTGGAGCTGAGACTATGTTTACTACAATAAACGGAGTATCTGAAGAAGCATTCCCAGCAAGCAATTTTGTACCGGAGTATGGTGATCTATTTACAGAGTCTGATAACTCAGCAAAAAGTAAAGTAGCGGTGATTGGTTCAAATATAGCTGAGGAATTATTTGGAGATCCGTCTCTTGCAATTGATAGAAAAATAAAAAT
>Ga0172375_10003897_pt1 | contig 22409 bp, 16 predicted proteins | sample LakKiv1m_FD_114537 | JGI IMG/M metagenome (GOLD analysis project Ga0172375, IMG submission 114537) | Freshwater microbial communities from Kabuno Bay, South-Kivu, Congo - kab_092012_11.1m | ecosystem: Environmental > Aquatic > Freshwater > Lake | place: Democratic Republic of the Congo... | reverse complement strand
TTCAAAAAGAAAAGAAAAAATCCCTAAATTTTATGGAGAGGTGGCTGAGTGGTCGAAAGCAACTCACTGCTAATGAGTTGACCTGGGCAACTGGGTCCCTGGGTTCGAATCCCAGCCTCTCCGCCATTGATACCAATTCGAACCTTTTTGCTCCTTATCCAGGAGCGCTAAGGTTCGAATTTTGGTATGGGCGACGTAATAAGGCTTAAATTCCTTCTCATTTCCCTCAAAAAGCTGATAATAATCAGCGTCTTTGCTTAATACCGGCTCCAATTTGATAGGCGCAAGCAACTCTTTAAGCGCCAGGGCAGAGGAGACGGTATTTTTGTCTAGGGTCTCGCGTAAGTTTTCTAGCCTGTGATTAATCCATTCCTTGGGTGGCGTCTTAAAGCTGTTATCTTTCTGGAATTCTAAGGAACCAATTTCTGCGGTTAATTCCTCATTTTTCTTTTCTGCCTCTGTTAATGCCTCAGATACAGCCTTTGAAAGGTTGACCATCTTGATAAAATTAAGATAATTTTGTATTTCCTGCTGTATTTTCTCATATTGTACCCGTTTCTTCTTAACCAACTCAGGTACTTCATTAAATCCCTCGGCAGCTAGCTTTTCTACGTTTTTATACACATATTCTAAGTTATCAGCAGTCAGAATTTTATCTTTAAGTTCATTAATAATGATTTCTTCAATTCTTTTACGGGGGATAGCAAGTGTATTTGAGCAGGTTTTGCGCTTAGCATTGTAGCAACCGTAATAGCCGGTACCTTTGCCGCTAATAAGCACAATAGCTCCACCGCAGGTATTGCATTTCATAAGTCCTGAAAGCAGATGGTTAGGGCTAGTATGTACGTAGCTTCTTTGCTGGTAAAAGGTTTTTTTCTTTTTACTAATAGGCCAGGTTCCTTTGAGTTCTTGACATCGTTTTTGTGCTTCTCCCCAGGTTTCAGTATCTATGATTACCAAATCCTCTCGGTATATAGGTATACGATCTTTAGCAGGGCGGGGGATTACCTTTTTCTTTCCTGTCATAGGATCCCGGACATTTTTGTACTTTCGCCAGTCCCATTTTCCGACATATTTCTCATTTTTAAGCATCCGTGTTACTGTTGATACGTTCCAACCGCCATGCATACCTTTTTTTGTGGGTATTTTATCTTCATTTAACTTTGTAGCTATCTTATGGGTACTTTTACCATCTATAAATTCCTTAAATATTCTTTTGATAACGTCCGCTTCTTCGGGATTTATCTTATGGACTTTACCTTCATATTTGGCTTTACCTCTTTTATCGAGGCGTAATTCCCCAACTGGCTTACTGCTATAGCCATAAACATTTTCTCCTGCACTAAAACCACGCAGTTTCTGGCCTTCTAGACCACGCATAGTCTTCTTTCCCAGGTCATCTAGATAGAGTTCGTTTATTAACCCACGCATCTGAATGCCTAATTTTGAGTTTTCATCATCCGTCACTATGCCATCAGACACAGAAATTAGTTTGATCTGGTAATAATTGAATTTGAGCACGAGGGTAAGCATTTGGTGGTTACTTCTTGAAAGGCGAGAAAGGTCGTCCACGACCACTGCCTCAAACTCCTTGTTTTCCGCTGCTTTATCCAGCGCCTGGAGTCCGGGGCGGTTAAGTAGGGAACCAGATAGAGCTTCATCAACATAGATATGGTCATCATTAACAGTGATATCGTGGTCCTTGCAATAGTTCTTACAGACCCTTACCTGGTCATCGATACTTTTTTCGCTTTGGTTCTCAGATGAGTATCTAGCGTATATTGCAGCTTTCATTTAATATCTCCTTGCTTAAGAAACACATCAGGATTCTGCTTAGCTATTATGATGTATTCCTCGGCTAATATTGAACAGATTACATCCAACAGACGCTGCGTGGGAGAGGAGTCTTTCCAGCTTAGTGAAGGTGCAGTCTCCCCCGGGGGCAATCCATTAGTTACTTTGTTTTCCAGTAAGGTTAGTTTACTCATAATTTCGTTGATTTTACTTTGAAACAGGTATATATTACCCTTTAGAAGGTATAAAACTCAATATTCTCCCTATGACTAAATTATACCCTAAAAGGTATATATTGTCAAGTCTATTTTTTCTATTGGAGGAGGTATAAATGGATGCTAAAAAACTTGGTAAAAAGATTAAAGTTGCTAGAGTAGAGCTTGATTTGAACCAGTCCGAGCTGGCAGCGAAGATTAAAGCGAAACAGAAGAGTATCTCGCGGTATGAAAATGGGCTATCGATGCCTTCGATTGAAACGTTGGTTAAGATCGCGAAGGTACTTAAAAAACCAGCCGGTCATTTCTTGGAAGACTAAACCAAATTCAATGAACACAATAAATTCTCATGATGAGAAAGAATTAATAGCAAAGTGTCTTACTGGAGATAAGGCGAGTTATGATGCGCTAGTTAGAAAATATACTAAATTTGTCTACAATTCAATTTATCGGACATTAGAGTTAAAAGGTTATAAAATAGATGCGGACCTCGTATTTGATCTCCATCAAGACATTATTTACTCTTTAATCAAAGACGAATTCAAAAAATTAAGACAATTTGAAGGATGGAGTGAAAAACGAAATACGACCTGTTCTTTTGCTACATGGTTAGGCGTGGTAACAAGAAATTACGTTCTGAATTTCATTAGAAGCGATTCAAAGCAAAGAAGTTTAACTAAATCTTTGGATGAGCAGACTGACGAAAATAAGGATGGGTCGTTGCTTGATACTATTGAAGATACTCGTCCATCAATTAAAGAAACGTTAGATAATGAAGCAATGATAAATATTTTAAATAAGCACTATGCGAAACTAGATGTTACAGAGAGGACTATTTTAGATATGTTTTATGTCCAAAACATTCCCCTTGAAGAAATTGCAAGGGTCTTAGGAAAATCAGAAGATGCGGTGTTTATGCAGAAAAAAAGAATAATTGAAGAGTTACAAAAAAAGATAAAAAAAGATGTTGGTTTTTAATAATTTAACCGTCTATTGTAGGCGGAGGTGAATAATATGAATAAAAATATTGAGTCCATTTTGAAGCTAAGTTTAAGCAAATTAAGGGGTAAGGGAAGATTTAAGCTCAAAGGGAAGTGTCTTAATGAGCAAGATATCACCTGTATTATTGATGGGCAACTATCTGAATCTGAAAGAGTTAAATATTTTGAGCATGTGTTGTCTTGTATAAAATGCGCCGAGTCTCTTAAAGACCATTTATTGGTTATGAATGTTATTGATAAAAAAGGTATGTTGGAAACTCCGGAGGCTATCGTTCAAGCCGCTATGGATTTATATAGCCCAGAGGTCGGAGTCAACGTGCTCGAAGTGGTTCTGAATTTCAAAGAGAAAATGATTGAATTAGTAAGGACAACTGGAGAAATACTCCGTGGGCCAGAGTTAATTCCTATTCCAGTGTTAAGGAGCCATGGTGAAGAGTTTGCTTTTTCAAACGATATAAAGATAATTAAAGAATTTAATAACATGATGACCGAGGTTGGCGTTGAGAAGAATAAGCCTCATCTTTGCAATGTAGAGATTAGGTTGACGGAAAAGAAAACAAAAAAGAAGATGCGTGGCCTAAGAATTACGTTAATTAGAAATGACAGAGAAATAGAATCATCTTTAATTGAAGAAGGTAAGGTTATTTTCAGAGAAGTAAAGCCAGGTAATTATTCACTCCTTATTACAAAAGATGATAAAAAAGTCGGTGTTGTCGAACTCAATATAACCACTTCTAGCTAATTCGAATATGACTACTTTAGTTATAGAAATCACTAGAGAGGGTGACAAATTAAAAATGAGCGCCTTCGAGAGATCGAAAGGCGTTGATATTACTTTAAAGCATTACAATGAATGTATTATCTTGGAAAATAAAATCGAAAGTCTTTGTAGTGAGATAACAGATCTTTTTAATAAGGCTATCCGACAGAGCGAAAAAGAGAAAGATTTTTCTGATGAGTTAAAGAAGAACGGAAGAGCTTTATTTGATCAACTCCTGACTCAAGAAGTAAAGCACTCAATAAAAAATACTAAGGCTAATTTTTTGTTAATATCCATTGATGAACACTTGGTTCATATTCCATGGGAATTGTTGTACGATGGAGAAGAGTTCTTATGTATTCGCTTCGCAATAGGAAGAAGCGTTAGAACTAAACAAAGGGGAGCAGAAAATAGGCATAGAGAAATTAGTAAGCCTATAAAAATGCTGATGGTAGCAGATCCGAGTGGAGATTTGAGTTCTGCGTATGAAGAAGGACTGGCTATACGAACTGAACTGGATAAAAAGCAGAGTAAAATAAAAGTTCTTTCAAAAACTGGAGAAGTAGATCTAGACTTTATTAAAAAAAATATAAGAGATTACGATATAGTTCATTTTGCAGGTCACTCAGTATATGATTATGAGAATCCTTCTGAAAGTGGCTGGGTTTTAAAAGATGAAAGATTTACAGCAAAAGATATTGTTGTTCTCGGAGCAACTGCACCGATGCCTTCCGTAGTTTTCTCTAACGCTTGTCAATCCGGAAAAACTCAAGAGTGGGAAGTAAGAAAAGGGTTTGAAGATGAGATATATGGTTTAGCGAATGCATTTCTATTGGCGGGGGTAAGACATTATATAGGAACTTTTTGGAAGGTATTAGATAAGACATGTTTAGACTTCGCAAATGAATTTTATAAGAATGCTATTGATGGCCTACCTATAGGAGAAGCCGTAAGACTTTCTAGAATTAAATTAGTTAATAAGTTTGGATATAGCTCTATTGTTTGGGCCAGCTACATGCTTTACGGAGACCCTTCGATTAATCTATTCTTTACTTCAATTAGCAAAAGAATTTCAAAGGAAGAAGTTTTTCAAAAACAAATTATTGTTCTCTCTATAATCTTAGGATCAATTCTAGGGACAGGGACATTAGGTTTCTTGCTTTACCGTAACTATTTCTTGAAATTGCAGCCTCAGGCTCAAAATAGTTGGGTGCAGAAGAATATTATTGCAGTAATGCCATTCGAAAACTTAAACAAAGATCAAGAAATCGGCTGGATGGGTGGTGGCGTAGCGGATATCATTGCGATGAAAATGGGGAGGTTGGAACGAATAAATGTTGTAGATAGAATACAAGTTGAAAACATATGGAAAGAGATTAAGAAGTCAGAGGTTCTTGATAAAGAGAGCGCATTAAAGATTGCTAATATGTTAGGTGCGGACCGGCTTATTATGGGTTCGTTTCAGAAAGTTGGCGAGGAATTACGAATTACAGCTAGTTTGATAAATACTAAGGATGGCTCTCTAATCGGGGTGACTGATGCAACCAATCGATTAGATAAGTTGTTTGTTCTAGAAGACGCTATAGCATTAAATATAATTGAAAAGTTGAATATTAAAATAACTGATGCTGAACGCGTTCAACTTAAAAAGCTTATACCCACAAACAATATTAGTGCATTCGAGTTTAATGCAAAGGCTACGAATGCTTTCATTGCGAAGGATATTCCAGGAGCATTAGAGTTTTGTAAAAAAGCTTTAGAGGTAGATTCGAATTATATAGGGGCAAATTTATCAGCAGCTTTTTTATATGAGTGGTCAGGAGATATAGAAACAGCGAAGCGTTACTATAAACGGGCTCTTGAGCTCAGTGAAACTAAAAATGATAAACCTTCCCTAATGGCAGCCAATTTTAATTTAGGTAGAATCGCATTCGGAGAATGGAAGATCAAAGAAGCATTAGATTATCACAATATAGCTCTTAATATTTCTAATCGTCTAAAAGACCAGCAGGCTTACGCCCAAATTATATATAATATGGGACTTTGCTATATGCGAAATAATGAATTTGATAAGGCAAAAAAAATGCTTCTCGAAAGCAAGGATATATTTGAGAAATCAAATAACAAATTTCTGCTAGCTGAAAGTTATTTGACTTTAGGATTGTATTATTCCATGGGCAAAGATATGGATGCAGCTAAGGCGAAAGATAACTTTGAAAAAGGGTTTAATATATATGATGGATTAAACTCTAAGGAAGGACTAGCGAAAGCACTGTTTATGTTAGGGACCTATTACGCTACGAATGGTCAAAACGAAGAAGCGACACTCTATTTTAGCAAATCTTTAAAAATAAGTATTGAGCTCAATAATAAGCTTTACCAAACGCTAGCTTATAATGGTTTGGGTACGAGTTATTCTGAGAATGGAGAATTTGGTAACGCGCAAGAATCTTTTGAAAAGAGTTTGAATATAAATGAAAGTACGGGCAATGCACAAGGAGTGAGGAATGATTTATACTCACTGGCTTCACTTCAGCTCCGGCAATTGCGATATGATGAGGCTTTAAAGTATCTTGAGCTTTTTGTTGAGAAATCTAAGAATGGTGGTGACCGTAAGAGCGAAGCTTTAGGACTTCAAATGATAGGTCGCATATTTCTAGATTTAGGCCGCTTCGAAGAAGCTATACAAAAATATAATGCCGCCTTAGATTGTAAAAACGAATCTACTCCGAATGTTTTAAGAGAAACGTATTTTGGCTTAGGCTTAACCAATGATAAATTGGGAAGACCGGCAGAAAGGGATAAGTATTTTAACTTAGCTTTAGAAATAGCAAAGAATAAAGAAGGCTTGCCTTCACTTGGTTATGTCTATAGCAATCTAGGCAAGTTCAATGAAGATAAGGGGGATATTAAGAAAGCCATAGAATATTATAAGCAGTCAAGTGTGGTATTAGAGCAGGTTCGTACAGATCCGCTCGCAAAAATTTTCTTAGAATCACCATATTATGGATTAGGTGAATGTTATAAAAAACAAAATAATAAAGTAGAGGCTATAAAATATTATAAATTAGCTTTGTCAATTGCAAAAGAAGTAAAAAGTCCTCGCATTCAATCTATAGAAAGTAATCTATATTATATAGACAAAGAGGCAGCGCAAGAGAAAGGTGAGATACGAAATAATGAGGCCCTAGCTTTATATAATCAAGCAAATGCATATTATCATAATGGCAACGATGAAAAAGCTTTGCAGGTAGCTCAGGAAGCCAATAGAAAAGAGCCAAATAATAGAAATATTATGGGATTGATTTGGATACTTTACGAGAACATGGGAAAATTCGATGTAGCAGTAGAGACTCACTTGGCTTATATTAAGACTCTTGATCGAAATAAGGATCGGCTAGAAATTATTTCACAGTATTCTTGGATTGGCGATGAATATCGTCATTTAGGTAAACTAGATAAGGCCAGAGAATATTATGAAAAAGCATTATCTTTGGCTCAAGAAAGTGGCAATAAGGAATCCATAGGAGCAATTTATGCAGACTACAGTATGGTATTAGAAGCGTTAAATCAAGATGACAAAGCAATAGAATTCTCAAATAAAGCAATTGAGCTATGTAAAAATACGTCAAAAACAAACGAACTAGCAAATGCGTATCAAGTATTAAGTAACATATATTCTAAGCGCAATCTAAAGGCTAAAGCATTAGAGTACGCAGAGTTAAATTTAAAGATAAATGAAGAATCTGGCAGTCTACTTCTGGGGAAAAGCTATACAATTCTAGGGGTTCTTTATAAGGATACCGATATAGTGAAATGTTTAGAATATTTAAATAAAGCGGTAGATTCTTACAAGAAAAATAATCAGCTACAACTTCTTGGTAACGTCTATCATACGATTGGAACTGTTTACGAGGCTAGTCAGCAATTCGATAAGTCCCTTGAGTATTTCAATAAAAGCCTCGAGATTTCAGAAAAAACTAACGACAAGTGGACAACTTTAGCAAATTATTTAGGTTTAGAAAGCGCGTATTATATAACTAAAGATTACAAGCTTTCTGAAAATTTTAGAAACAAATATATAAATTTAAGTAAAGAATTGCAACAAGAGGAAACATTAGGCCAGATGTATGGAGTGTTTGGAAACAGATTTATAGATGACGATCAGAAAGAAGCTGAAAAATTCTTGTTACAGAGCAACGTAATTTTAGAGAAATATAGAAGTGAAGCAAGTTTAAAGACATTATTCATGAACTATAATTCATTAGCACATCTATCTTATAAGACAAATAACTTAGACGATGCAATTATTTATTTCGATAAGGCTATAAATCTTGCAGAAAAAGAGCAGATTGAGGATAAGATTTCACTTGGCGATGCGTATAATCTAATTGGGTTCTGTTATCAAAAAAAAGGAGATCCAAATAAGGCCTTAGAGGCATATAGAAAAGCTCGGCCCATTATGGTTCAAAGCGAAAGAGTGGACAAAGATAAAATAATTGCCAACTTGGACCAAGAAATTAAAAGAATTGAATTTTACATTTTGATCAAAGATAAAGCCAAGAATTACGATGATTTTGTTAGTAAAGCTACAACCTATCATAAAGATCAAAAATGGGAATTAGCACTAGAACAATATAAAAAAGCTTTAACCGTTGCGAACGAAATCAAAAGTTCTGGACAAGATGAATTAATGATAAAAGATATGTCAGAACGTGAAAAATGGTTGAGTCGCGAAATAACGAAAATAGAATCCTATCTAAACGAAGTAGAAACAAACAAAAAAGTAAAACCAGCCAAGTATTTAGAAGCTAATGCTATTTTATACGTTAGGCAGAATAGACTTGATGCTGCGTTAGAAAATTTTAAAAAAGCATTAGAGATTTACCAGGGATTAGATGACAAAAAGAATATTGCTTTTAGTAAATTGAGGATAGGACTTGTTTATTTAACTAAAAATGATATTAAGAATGCGGAAAGTATTTTTGCGGAGGCAATGGTTTTGTATAAGAACATAAATGATACTGAATCAATTGGCTTAATGCACGGAGCGTCTAGTATATTATTTGAGAAGACTGAAAAGTATGATAAGGCTATAGAAGAACTTAATATCGCAATCGGTTTGCTAAAAGAAAGTGAATATATAAAAACGTATACAGCCGCATATTATAATTCCTTAGGATCGATTTATTATAAAAAAGGAGATACCGTAAAATCTTTAGAAAGTTATAAGCAGGCTTTGGAAGCAAACAAAGATGCAGAGGATCCAAATTCAGTTTCTTTGACCGAAACCATGATTGCTTATATAAATTTTAAGAATGACGTGATACAAGCAGCAAATGATTCTGTTGATAATGCACTGGTGATTGCGGAAAAAATAGATGATAAGGATCTAATCTCGATATGTAGCTTAATAAAAGGGAAGATCTTTATGAAACAAAATAATTTTGAAAAAGCTAATGAATTTTTCAGTAAAGCAGTAACCTGTGCAGACATAAGTGAAAATGTTAAGTTACAAATGATCGCATACTCAAATCTTGCTATGCTTGCAAAAGAACAAAATAATAAAGTTGAGTATGAAAAGTGGCTAGGTATCATTAAAGGTAAAGATGATTTCGGTTGTATAGTAGCCGGGGACATATCAACTAGCAAAGTGGAGTTTCTATTTAGGGAAGTGATTGTAGAAAAGGACTTCTTTAAAAGGATTTGGTTATAGTAAAACATATCTTATGAAGGTTCTCGTTGTAGAAATTGAGAAAGAAGGCAATAAGCTTAAAATGAGTGCCTTTGAGCGGATCAGAGGCATCGATACCACTATTAAACATCATGATGAGTGCATTAGCCTTGAACAAGAAATACAAAGTCTCTGCGAAGAAATAGCCCACCTTTTTAATAAATTCCTTCAATCTAAGCACCAAGATAACGATTTTTTAGAAGATTTGAGGAGAGTTGGTTGCGCATTATTTGACCATTTATTTACCAATAAAGTCAAGAGGGCTATTAAAAACTCAAGCGCAAATTTTCTTGTTATCGCAATAAATGAATATTTAGTTCATATCCCATGGGAATTACTTCATGATGGCAAAGAATTCTTATGTATTCGTTTTGCAATGGGGAGAATTGTAAAAACAAAACAAGAATCTCTTGGAGGTAATTATCGAGAAATTAATAGACCTGCTAAGATGCTAGTTATAGGTGACCCCGCGGGAGATCTGGAGTGTGCTTATAAGGAGGGGGTTGGTATTCGTAAAGCATTAGATCAATGGAAAAATAAAGTTAAGATAATTTCTAAGACGGGAGAAACTGAAGTATCTTTTGTAAAGAGAAATATAAGAGATTATGACATTATTCATTTTGCTGGTCATGCAAAATATGACTTAAATAGTCCCCATATGGGAGGATGGATTTTAAAAGATAATATATTTACTGCTAAAGATATTGTATCTCTTGGTACCACCGCGCCAATGCCGGCCTTAGTTTTCTCTAATGCTTGTCAGTCAGGAAAAACTCAAGAGTGGGAAGTAAAAGAGGGGTTTGAGGAGGAGATATATGGCTTAGCAAATGCTTTTCTATTATCCGGAGTTAGAAATTATATAGGGACTTTTTGGAATGTAGCTGATGATACTTGTTTGGAATTTGCGCGAGAGTTCTACAGACATATAGTAGAAGAAAAGCCTATAGGTGAAGCGTTACGTTTATCACGGCTTCATTTGGTACATATAAAGAAGAAATCTTCGTTGGCTTGGACAAGCTACATGCTATATGGTGATCCGACTATTAACATCTTTGCTTTGGAAAAGGCAGGCAAAAGGAAAACAAGAAATTTTATTATATTCTTGGGATTAATTATGTCGATTCTAATTCCACTAAGCATGAGTATAAAAGCCAGGTTTTCACCAGTTTCTATAAGTGTTTTAAATCTGGCTGATATAGATGAAGGTAAGAAGAATTGGGGCCTATCTCATGCTGTCACTGTTAATCTCAATAGAATTCCTAATATCAATGCAATCGATGCTACTTCTTTAATTAAGCTAGGGGATCTTAATCAAAAAACCATAAAGGAACTCGGAAAAGCAGCTGGCATAAAGTTAGCTGTCGTGGGGCAGTATAAAAGGGAAGGTGAAAAGATTAAGGTTAATCTGGTACTTGAGAATCCTTTAAATGGCAGAGTTTATGAGAATAAAGAGTTCGACGTTACTAATGATCTTGAATTAGAAGGCGTTATTACAAATAACGTAGTCAGTATGCTTAAGGTGCATATCCCAGAACGGGATGCCCAGGGTTTTAAAATGTCTTCAACAAACAATGTTATGGCATATAGAGTTTTTTCAAAAACTTGGGAATTATTTTTGGCAGGTAATTATGAGGAAGCAATTCTACTTTGCAAACAAGCGCTAGAGCTCGATCCTGAATATCTGGATGTCTACAAAAGATTAGGAAATATATACGATGCTAAAGGCGATAAGGATTTAGCCTTAAGCGCTTACTTAGAATATATTAGATTAAGCGAAAAGAAGGGAGATATTGGAAATTTAGCTAACGCACTAATTAATGCAGGTTGGATTTACCATGATAGTGGAAAGTATCCTGAAGCGTTTGAATTATATAATAAAGGTCTCATCAAAGCAGTAGAAGGGAATAACAAGCTATATGAAGCTAAGGCCTATCGTCAGCTAAGCGCATGGTATACTGACAAGGGGCAATATGATAAGGCAGAAAATTTATTACTAAAGAGCGTAATGATTGATTCTAAAAAGAGCCATATTTACGATTATAAATATAATTTAGCATGTGATTATCAGGAGCTAGGTATTTTATATAGCTATAAAGAGGATTATAAGAAGGCTCTTATGTATTTTGTAAAAAGCATGAATATTTTTAAATCTCTGAATGCAGAAAAACAATTGAAATGGGTAACTGAAAGAATTAGTGATCAAATCAGCGATAATTATACTTGTATTGGAGATGTATATTTCGAGAAAGGCGAAAATGATAAAGCAATGGACTATTATCAAAAAGGTTTGGAAATTGATAAATTGATAGGGTGGCAGGAGGGTATAGCTGGAGATTATAGATCCTTCGGGGAGGTTTATGCTGCAAAAGGTGATTTTGACAAGGCGTTGGTTTATTATAATAAAAGTTTAGAGATTTTCTCAAGAACAAAAGATGAAGTTGGTTTAGGAGGGGTTTATCGAGTCCTCGGTAAATTATATACTAAAAAAGGTGCTTATGATAGAGCTCTTAATTATTTTAAACAAGCTTTACCAATCTATGAAAAGGCAGGTTTCCCGGAAGTAGAAGAAATAAAGGCAGAAATTGCAGAAATAGAGCTTAAAAAGACTAAATAATAACATAACCCTTTTATCAGCAACAGGTTATGAATTAATGGTATGCCAAATGGAGGCATGCCATTTTTTTTGTTGGTTTTCGTTTTACCTTGTGTCTATTGTAGGTGAAAGGAGGTGGTAGAGATGAGAAAGATGGCAATAGCAGGTTTAGCAGTGATGGTGATGTTAGCGTTGGCAAGTAAGGCCTTCGCCTTAGTAGAAAAACAGCCGATAATCGACAAAAACTTAAGTATAGGGTATCAAAACTCGAAGTTAATCTTCTAAAAAAGGAGAAATAAAATGAAAAAGCTTATTTATGTATTGGTAGCAGTAGGGATGATGTTAGCTTCAAATGGAGTAGCTTTTGCGCATTCAGGAAGAACAGATAGTTGGGGTGGACATTGGAATCGCGTAGATTATGGGTATCCCGTATATGAATATAATGGTAGATAAACAAAAAAAGGAGAATAAGATGAAAAAAATAATTATGTTAGCAATTGCTATGGCAGCGGTTTTAACTGTAACGGCTAATGGTTACTGTGCGATTAAATACGTTGGTCCGTATTTTCGTTCAGACGGAACCTATGTAAGCGGATGTTTTAAAGATACATCGCACGATGGCAATCCATATAATAACGCAAATTATCTTGGTTATAACAGGTAGCCTAATCTGCGAATGAATTAATAGGCACACTCATTAGTGTGCCTATTTTTTTGTTGGTTTTCGTTTTTCCTTGTGTCTATTGTAGATGAAAGGAGGCACAGATGGATATTAACGCAAAAAATATCAATAAGGCAGGAATAATCTATAGTTTAAGGGGGGAACATGATGTTGCAATAAAATTCTATACAAAAGCACTTTCTTTAGACCCCACTTATTGTTATTCCCATTATAATCTTGCAACTTCATACTATAAAAAAGGTATGTTTTTACACGCCATAGAGGAATTCTGTATGTATTTACAATTATATCCGGATGCTCCCGATCATGGTTGCGTGGAAGATAAGATCGAGAAATTAAGGCATAATATCTTAAAAGAAGAAAAAATTTTGTTGGAAAAGAGCAGATTAGGTGTCAATTGCTAATGAGGGAGGTGAGAAAAATGGATATGCATGAAAACGATATTAAATTGATATTCCTAGCAGTTGAAAAGTTTGAAGATAACGCTATAACACGAGGCGCCTTCCTTTTCACAGATATGGAAACTAAGCCTATGGAGTTTCGCTGTACAACGCCTGTAAGGCCTACAAATCTACAAAAGGTACTTTATGGTGGTGTGCTAGATAAGCATGTGAGGGTTGATTTAATTGGGTTGCCTTTGATGAAAACGATCAAAGAGAAAAATGCGGTCATTCTGGTAAGGGATAAAATTTTACTAGAAATGAGACCGGGTTTGGATATTCCAGTAATTGCTTTAACCAGTGATGACGAAATAGACAGCTCGGAAGGAGATAACTCGAATGCTAAAGAAGATAGTTGTTTATTATCTTCTGAGGCCGGCAAATTTGAATCAATTGTTATATCAGCTCACAAAGATTATATGAGTGAAAGAGAAGAGTGGCGTACCAAACTAAGTGAAGTATTTAAGAAACATGATTTATTGGAACCATTTTCACGTATTGGTTCAGCGCTTAATCAAATTAACAAGGAAGACAAAAAGGACTAAGAATTAGGGAGAAGGTGACAAATCTATGTTTGAAGGGCCAAGTCTTAAGATTGCAGAAAAGGTAGCACCATTTAATTTACCAGAAATCACTGGTTTAGAAATAGAAAGCTTTTCTCGAATTCTGACTGATTGCTGTATTTCTGGTGACTTGGCCCTTTTTGACAATAGAGTATTATTTTTAAAAAACGCTATTTTGGATGAATCAAGAATATCAAGCAATAGATTAATAACCATACCAGTAAACTTGCAACACAATAGACTTACCAACTTGATGGAGCCCGTAGTATTAGATGATACCGACTTATTCTTAAGTACTATTTCCGTTTCTAAGAATTATTTTAATCCTTTAGAGGGAATTGATATAAAAGGTTCAGCTTATAATCAAAAGACTAAAAAAGAAGAAAACGGGAGTCTCTTTAATGACATCTTTAAACCAGTAAAAACATCTGAAATAAAATCATATCCTAAAGCCTACATAAAGAATGATAGAGAGACAAAAAAGCCAGATAAAATACTTTCTATATGGGATTTAATTTATCCGATACTTCTGCCACCGCTTAAGCTTGAATTTTCACCCCAGGCCGATCTACCATATCCACTTTATGAATTCCAAAAGGTTGGGATAAACTTCTTGCTTGATAAAAAAGAGGCTTTACTAGCTGATGAGATGGGCACAGGAAAGACAGTTATGAGTACCGTTGCAATGCGAATACTGCTTAGACAAGGAAAAATAAAGAATGCCTTAATTGTATGTCCCCTTAGTGTGCTTGGAGTATGGATAGATCATTTAGAGGAATGGGCGCCTGATTTACAATTAACAGTTGTCCGGGGTCCTTTTGATAGTCGACGCATAGATTGGTCTTGTCCTGCCCATATTTATCTTACTACTTACGATACGTTAAGGTTAGACATATTGGGAAATTGTAAATATGGTCCTGCATTTGGAAAAAATGATTTAGAAAAATTTGATTTAATTATTCTTGATGAAGCTCAAAATATAAAAGTGCCTACTAGCGATAGAAGCCGTGCAATAAAGAAATTAAAAGCTGAATTCCGCTGGGCTCTTTCAGGAACGCCCTTAGAAAATAGAATAGAAGATCTGGTTTCGGTATTCGATTTTATAAAGCCCAAGCTTTTTAGTTCTTATTTACCGATGCGGACATCGATAAAAGAGCTAATCGGACCCCATTTCTTAAGAAGAAGGAAAAAGGATGTTTTAAAAGATTTACCTCCTAAGGTCAGGCAAGAGATATGGCTTGAATTAGATGAAGATCAGAAAGCAGTTTATGAGAAAGTAGAAAAAGACGGGGTAAGAGCATTAGAGTCGTTAGGTAATAAGATTACAAAGCCGCACATCTTTGGTTTAATAACCAAGCTAAAACAAATTTGTAATTTTGCTCCAGGAAAAATAACCAGTCCCAAAGTTGATGCCTTATTAGACATAGCAGAAGAAATTAATGCTAATAACCAAAAAGCCCTTGTATTTTCAAACTTCAAGAAAGAAGGGATAGATAAGTTAGTAAAAGCTACTTCCAAATTCGGAACAGTAAGATTCTGCGGAGATATGACTGATAAGCAGAGGATTAAAGCCCAAGAAGAGTTTAAGAAAGATCCTTTTAAATCGTTATTCTTAGGACAAGTAAGGACTGCTGGGTTAGGCTTAAATTTAACAGAAGCTAGCTACGTTGTTCATTTTGATCATTGGTGGAATCCTGCTGTTATGTGGCAAGCAGAAGATAGAGCACATAGAAATGGTCAGAAGAATAAGGTCAATATATATAGTTTTTGGATGAAGAATACGGTAGAGGAAAGAATTTATAAAAAACTTAAAGAGAAAGGCCTCCTCTTTGAGGAAGTAATTGAAGGATTAGCGGAAAAAGATATTGATAAGCTAATGAATAATGATGATTGGTATGACATTTTAGGAATGAAAGTTAAAGATAACAAAAAAAATGAAGCGAAAACAGTAGGAGGTGTTTCTGATAAAGATAAGCTTACGGATATAATGATCAAGATGCAGAATATGGATCCCGAAGACTTTGAACAACTAATATGCAATTTATTCCTTAGGTTTGGTTTTAATAAAGCTAAGGTGACAAAGAGAAGTCATGACGGCGGTATCGATATTGCAGCCGTGAAGTTGACTATCGGTGGAGAAGAGAAAACGGTTGTCCAGTGCAAAAGAAGAAACGAGTCTGTAGGAATTGAATATGCAAGAGAACTGTTGGGTGTATTAGATGCTGATCCTTCTTTGAGTAAGGGATTTATTGTTGCGAGTGGATCTATAAGTGAAGAATGTAAAAGTTTTTGTAGGAGAAATGGGAAACTGGCATATCTTGATGGGGCTAGTGTTGCAAATTACATAAGAGAGTTTGGTATGAAAACGGAGGTGTAAAATGGAAGTAAAAACTGAAAAATTAAGCCTATTTTTTGACAAAATTAAATGCATGGGTTTTTGGCAGAGGATTTTTGGATGGCGTCAGATAAGAGAATTAAGCTATGATGCCTATGAAGAATTCAAGAAGCTCATAGAGTTGTTGTCCCATGTTATTCAAGATACGGAACAGGTAAAAACTCAGTTCTAGGTTTGAGTAAAGATAATGAATATCTTAATACAGAAAAAATAAAGCTAGAAAGCTCGCAAGAGAGTATTAAGGAAAAGCTAAACGCAGGAACAGAAGAAATTTCTAAACTTAAGGCTTCGGTTGCTTCAAAAGATGAAACCATAAGGCAGTCTGAAACGAAAATATATGAGAAAGAGAAAGAGCTAGTAGCGATTAAGGAGCAAGTAACTCAACTTAATAATAGTTTGACGCAGATCAAACAGGAAAACACTGGTTTTAAACAGATAGAAGCTGATCGAAAAACAAAATATGAGAATGATGTGGCAACACTAAATGCAATAAGAAACCAAATTCAAAATGATCGGCAGAGTGAACTAGAAGAACGTCAAAGACAAGAAATCCAGCGGATTGAATCCATGAAAGAGACATGGTCTAAACACCAGGAAAGCGTTAAGCAAGCCATTAAAATGATATGCGAGAAGCACACAATTGAATATATTGAAAAGGTTCCATTCAAAGGGAGCCCTGATAATACCATCAAGCTATGCGATGAGTATGTAATTTTTGATGCTAAAAGCCCTTCTTCGGATGATCTCCAGAACTTTCCAAATTACATTAAGCTTCAGACTGAATCGGTCAAGAAATATATTAAGGAGGAAAGCGTTCGCAAAGATATCTTCCTTGTTATTCCATCCAATACGGTTCAGGTCATCGGATCATTTAGTTACAATATGGCAGATTATAGTGTATATATAGTTACCCTAGACGTGCTTGAGCCGTTGATTCTAGCTCTTAAGAAGATCGAAGACTATGAATTTGTTAATCAGCTTACTCCAGAAGAAAGAGAAAATATCTGTCGGGTAATTGGTAAATTTGCGCACATGACGAAGCGAAGAATTCAAATTGATCACTTCTTTACTTGGGAATTCCTCGACATTCTTACTAAATGCAAAGTTGATCTTCCTAAAGAGATACTTGATAAGGTAATTGAATTCGAGAAGTCGGAGAAGTTAAATCCACCTCAAGAAAGACGTTCTAAGCAGATTCTAAATAAAGATTTGGAGATAGATAATGAAAAAATTCAAAAAGAGGCCGAAGCAAAAGGTATTGTTTTTCCGGCTAATTTACAAAAGAACCTAAAAGGTCTTCCGCTTTATGAGAATGATAAATAACTAAATAGGAGGTTAAGATGAATACAAAAATCTTAAAAATTTCTACTCTTTTTATACTCGGGTTTTCTTTATTAATACGGTGTCCGGCTTACTCTGAAGACGGAGAAGAATCAAAAGGAGAATACTTAGGTGAATATAGTGAAAATTCTTTAGATCCGGATTCAACAAGTAATCCTATAGGCCAATACGGTAGCAGCATATCACCAAAGAGTATCAATAATCCGATAGGCCGATATGGGAGTTCGGTCAGCCCTAATAGCGTAAATAATCCTCTCGCTACAGACACGCCTAAGCTATATAGCCAGGATGGGAAGTATTTGGGAAAAGTAAGCAGCAATACCCTAGATCCAGAGTCGATAAGTAACCCTATCGGAAAATATGGTAGCTCCATATCGCCTGATAGCGTAAATAATCCGATCGGCCGTTATGGAAGCAAGATTAGCCCTGAAAGTGCCAATAATCCTTTGGCAACTAAGGCGCCGGTAATAGTATATGACGATAAATAAGGAGTGGTGAGTAATGTATGATGAAATAATGCAGGAATTGTGGCCGAAGTTCGAACAAGACCTTAAAAAATATGCTGCGCATGGTCCGTATTTAGCAAAAACAGGTTGGAAGGAATGTAGAAAAGAAGCGTTGTTTAGACTAAAGAAATATGCCCGATTATCTAAATCACAGGGCAATACCGAAGAATTTAAGCGGTTAGTTTTCCGCGAAATGGGGATTTTTGTATATATGCTTTTCCATATAAGAGGCATCCATAAGAAAGATTGCGGGTGCAGCTATTGCTATCTTTTTAGAAAGTTATTAAGAATGTTTTATGATGGTTCAAGAAAAGGAAAACAGTTTTTCTTTTTTGATACAGCAAGAAATTATGATGGGGATGTGGGTTTTCGTTTGAGTAATTCTGCATAGATTGTAAGACACCGGTTGATTAAAGTAAATTTATAAAAGGAGAGGAAAAATGTTTAAGAAAAAATGGGTTTGGGTGGTAGCGTTGTTTTTAGTTATTAATATCGCGGGACTGGTAAAGATAGTTTCTCTTCTTGAGGAAGGGCAGGGCCGCACTTCGAGCATTGTTTCCTTTTTTGATCATTCTATTCGTCATATACCATGGTTGTTTAAAAAAGCGACAAAGGCTATAGCAGATGGATTTTCCGAACTTAGCGAACTTGAAGTTAAAAAAATCACTCCATCTATGAACGGAATCACTCCGTCTATTGAAGTTGAGCTTACGCAGGACGTAGATTTGGATAAGATAGGCGGCTATATAGAGGTAAGCCCTAAGACAGATTTTTATGTGGAAAGTTATTATGGGGGCCTGCGCATAAACGGCAACTTTCTACCGCGGCAGAAATATACCGTTGAAATTCTTAAGGGCATGCCTTCAGAGAATAATAAAATCCTTAAAAGTTCGGTAAAGGAAGAGGTGGTTATCACGGATTTTGATCCGTATTTTAAATTTAAGATTCCCGGTATCTATATGTCACTAAAAGGGAGTCAGCTTATTCCTCTGGAAGTAACCAATGTAGATAAGCTTAAAATGAAAGTCCACCGCATTTATGACAATAATATCGTTTATCTTCTTAATAATAAAAGTGATTACGCGCTGCCTTCAGACATGGGTATTGATGTAGTCGAGAAAGAGATAGCGACTAAGTGCGAAATTAATAAAACCAAAGAGTTATATGTTGATTTAAAAGAAATGCTTTCCGGTAACTCAAGGGGGTTGTTTTACGTTACGCTTGAGAATCCCGATTCGGATAGTTACTGGAATCGTGAGTCGCGGCTTATCCTTACCTCCGATATAGGTATAGTGGCCAAGAAGTCTGATTCAGATTTATTTGTATGGCTTAACTCCTTATCAGGCGCATCTTCAATCGCGGGCGCAAAGGTTAAGGTCTTTTCCAAAACAAACCAGCAGCTTCTTGAAGGCGTAACTGATGCAAATGGCGTGGCGCATTTTAAGAATGTGGATTGGATGGAAAAAAACAAACCATTTATTATTACTGCCGCAACAGATAATGACTTAAGCTTTATTGAGCTTGAGAAATGTACTCTTTCTGAAACAGGTTTTGATGTAACAGGAAGGCCGTATTTAAGTAAGGGCTATGAGGCTTACCTGTATACTGATAGAGGGATCTTTAGGCCCGGTGAGACAGTAAAACTACGTGCAATAGTGCGCGATTCTGCTACAGATATCCCGGAGAGTTTCCCTGTCATCGCTGAAATTATAAGGCCTGATGAAAAGGAATATAAAAAGATAAGCGGGATTCTTTCTCGGTTTGGAACAGCTGATTTTGAACTTGTCCTGCCAAACTATGCCCTTACCGGTATGTACACCGCCAACTTAAAGCTTCCCGGGGCAAAGGAAATTCTCGGAAGCGTAACATTTAATGTTGAAGAGTTTATGCCTGATAGGCTAAAAGTGACAGTAAGCGCTGCGGATAAAAGATTTAATATATCTGAGGCAATACCGGTTAGCGTAAAAGCAGAGCTTTTCTTCGGTGCGCCGGCATCTGAAAGGGTAGTTGAGGTAAGCGCAGACCTAAAACCTGTTGAGTTTAATCCGGAGGGTTTTAAAGATTATAGCTTTACCGATACAACCAAAAAGTTTATTCAGAAACCAATCAGGCTTCCTGAAAAGAAGTCTGATGAGAACGGCCAGGCTGTATTCGATTTAAAGCTGCCTGAGGGGTTATTGCCTCCTTCGGCTATAGAATGCGCAATAGGAGCAACCGTAAAAGAAACAGGCGGTCGTGCTGTCAGTTCCTATATGGAAAGAACGGTTGACGCATATCCTTATTATATAGGTTTACGTCAAGCTAAAGAAGGATATGCCGCGCCAAACGAAAAAGTTAAGTTTGATTATGTTGTTGTTTCGCCTTCCGGCAATAAGATTGAACACCCTGAGCTTGAGGTAAGCGTATCTAAAATAGTCTGGAATACCATTCTTAAGAAAGACGACAAAGGTGAGTATCGTTATATAAGCGAAGATAAAGAAGAAACTGTTCTTAAGGAAACAGTAGCTTCTACAAATGCAGCCGGTGAGTTTATTTTTACCCCGAGCGATAGCGGTGAATATATTATCCGCATTAAAGGCAAGGATGCGCAAGCGCATACCGCAAGCCTCAAATTCTATTCTTCAGAAGCAGGCTATATGCCTTGGGCAATGGAACGGCCTGACCGGATAGAGCTTAGCCTTGATAAGAAAGTTTATCAGGCAGGGGATAAAGCCAAACTTCTTATTAAGTCGCCGTTTAAGGGTAAGGCGTTGGTTACTATCTCTAAGGACACGGTAATTGAAGTAAAGACGCTGGAGCTTACTACGCCTACACAGGAAATTACTCTTGATGTAACAGACAATTTTAGCCCCAACGCCTACTGCGCGGTAACCATTATCCGGCCGGTTACTCCGGAAGAAAATTGGTCAACGCACAGGGCATACGGGATTATTCCGCTTACAATTAATAACGCATCCCGCAAGCTCTCAATAAAGTTAAACGCGCCGGTTAAAGTTTCACCTAAGGATAAGGTACGGGTTGAGGCTTCTGTCGCTACAGCGCAAGGCGTGCCTCAAGAAGCAGAATTGTCCATTGCACTCGTAGATGAAGGCATCACGCGCCTTACAAACTTTAAAACACCTGATCCATTTGAGTTCTTTTACGGCAGGCGCGCAAATTTTATTCAAACCGCCGATTTATATTCTTTTCTTATCCCTGATTTTGATAAGGAGAAAATCGGAGCAGATTCAACGCCATCTGCTGATGGGAATCCGTATGATCCTCAGAGGCGGCTTAATCCGATAAGCGCGCAAAGGGTAAAGCCGGTTGTCTTATGGAAGGCGAATCTGGTTACCGATAAAAACGGCAAGGCAAGCGCTGAATTTGATGTGCCTGAGTTTACAGGAAATCTTAAAGTAATGGTAGTCGGCGCAGCTACAAAAGAATTCGGTAATGCCCAGGGTGATATTAAGGTAACTGAGCCACTTATGATTACGCCGAATTTACCAAGGGTTATTTCTACGGGTGATGATTTTGTCGTGCCGGTTACTCTTCTTAACGATACAGGTAAAGATCAGTCTGCTACAGTATCAATTGAAGTATCAGGTGGTTTTACAGTAACGGGAGAGAGCTCATATTCAGTCGAGGCAAAAGATAAGAAAGAATCGATCGTTATATTTAAGCTCAAGGCAGCGCAGCAGCCGCAAAAAGGAATCGTTACTGTAAAGGCATCTGCGGGCAACTATTCCACATCGCGTACAACAGAGCTGGCTGTAAGGCCTCCGGCACCGCTTACTACTTTATCAGGTTCAGGTGTGCTTAAAGCGCCCGGCAGCCAAACTATCAAGGCTCCGGCTGAGTGGTTAAAGGGGACGGAAAAATACTCGCTGGTGGTCTCCGCTTTACCGGGAGTTGAGTTCTTGGGTGCGTTAAAGTTTCTCATGCAGTATCCGTATGGTTGTATTGAGCAGACTACATCAAGTGTCTATCCGCTTCTTTACTTAAAAGACGTTGCCGCAAAAACCGATCCTCAGAGGTTTAGCAGCGATGCTATTGATAATTATATTAATGCGGGCATCGATAAGATTTTGTCGATGCAGACATATTCAGGCGGGTTCTCCTTGTGGGAAGGTTATAATGACCCTAATAAGTTCGGAAGCGTCTATGCTACGGATTTCTTAGTTGATGCGGAAAAAGCAGGTTATAACGTGCCTAAGTCAGATAAAGATGCAGCGCTTGATTATCTCGAGAAGGTTCTCTCAGGGGAAGAAAAGGATAATCCCTTAGAGCTTAAAGCTTATGCCTGTTATGTGCTTTCTAAGGCAGGACGAGCTAAGCAGTCATGGGTAAGAAAGCTCCAGGAAAGAAAAGCTGACCTTCCTGAGTATGCGCGTTTTTATCTTGCT
>Ga0172375_10003896_pt1 | contig 22410 bp, 20 predicted proteins | sample LakKiv1m_FD_114537 | JGI IMG/M metagenome (GOLD analysis project Ga0172375, IMG submission 114537) | Freshwater microbial communities from Kabuno Bay, South-Kivu, Congo - kab_092012_11.1m | ecosystem: Environmental > Aquatic > Freshwater > Lake | place: Democratic Republic of the Congo... | reverse complement strand
CGCGCCGGTCACCTTGGCCGCCACCTCACGGGAGCGTTGCAGCGCCAGCGGCGACATCGCCTGTGGCTGCCACGATTCGACGTAGTCGCCGGCGACCTGCACATGCCCGATCGGCGTGCAGAAGAAAGTTTCGGCCTGTCCGGAAGTACCCAAGGCCCGCACCGTGAGTTGCGTGATCTCGTACTCGAAATCGACGAAGGCCTCGACGATCACGCGCGCTTCCTTGACGCGCCCGGACTCCAGCGCGTAGTTCCACGCCTTCTCCACATCCGCCGGCACGCGCAGTACCGACTGACCCTTGCCGGACGACGACATCACCGGCTTGACCACGCAGGGATAACCGATGCCGCCGTTTTCAGGGTCGATGGCCGCCTGCAGCTCGGCGAGCGAGTTGGCGAAGGCATAACGCGAGGTCGGCAGGCCGAGTTCCTCGGCCGCCAGCCGGCGGATGCCCTCGCGGTTCATCGTCAGCTGCACGGCGCGCGCGGTGGGAATCACTTCGGCGATGCCCTCGCGCTCGATATCCGCCAGTACGGACGTCGCGATCGCCTCGATCTCGGGCACCACCAGATGCGGACGCTCCGCCTCGATGACCGCACGCAAGGCGGCGGCATCGGTCATCGCAATGACATGCGAACGGTGCGCAACCTGCATGCCGGGCGCGTTCGGGTAGCGGTCGACGGCGATCACCTCGACGCCGAGACGCTGCAGGGCAATGATGACTTCCTTGCCGAGTTCGCCGGCACCGAGGAGCATCACCTTGGTGGCGGAAGGACTGAGCGGCGTACCGATGCGAGAGAGATGGGAAGCGGTCATGATGTCGGGAAACGATTTGGAAGAGGCGCATGGTAGCGCCAATAATGTTGCTCAGGCGACGCATCGGCCATAATGCACCATGCACTGGTTCGAGATCATCAGCCTCCTGGTTCTGGCCGCCCTCGCCTGGCTGTGGTTCGACAGCGTCAAGGTGCGCGAGATTGCGGTACGCGCCGCCAAGCAGGCCTGCCTCGCCCGGGGTTTCCAGTTTCTGGATGAAACGGTAGCCATCGCGAAATTGCAGCCCGCGCGCGACGACGCGGGGCACCTGCAGCTGCGCCGCATCTACCTCTTCGAATACAGCGACACCGGCGAAAACCGGCGGCCGGGCAGCGTCGTCATGCTGGGCCAGCAAGTCGTGATGCTCAATATCGGGCTTTGTCTCGTGCGCGATGCTGACCATCCTGCAGCGTGACGACCGCTTGGAAGTGCGTCAATTCCAGACCCTTCCGGGTCGTCGGAAGAACACCGGGGGTTTTTCGCTTCGGAAATGAGAAAGGGCCTAGCGGATTAGGCTAGACCCTTTGGTATTCTGGCTCCCCGACCTGGGCTCGAACCAGGGACCTACGGATTAACAGTCCGGCGCTCTACCGACTGAGCTATCGGGGAATGGCAAGGCGCGAATGATATGGACTTCTGCTTTTTTCGTCAACGCAAAATGTGCTAAAACTTGCGGCAGTCAGGTGTTTCGTTTATAAAGCTTCATTTTTTGGCAACCCGGACCCACCCAAGATGGCTGAAGACATTCTGCACAAGCAATTTCCTCCCTACATCGCCAAGAAGGGCGAGGAATACATGAACGCGAAGCAGCTCGCCCACTTCCGGAAGATTCTGGACGCGCTCAAGTCCGATCTTGCCGGCGATATCGAAAGAACCGTGCATACGATGCAGGATGAGGCCACGGTATTCGCCGATCCCAATGACCGCGCGAGCCAGGAATCGGATATCGCCCTCGAACTGCGCAACCGCGACCGCGAGCGCAAGCTGATCAAGAAAATCGACGAATCGATCGCCCTGATCGAAAACGGCGAGTATGGCTACTGCGAGAGCTGCGGCGTCGAGATCGGTCTGAAGCGCCTCGAAGCTCGCCCGACAGCGACCCTGTGCATCGATTGCAAGGAACTCGAGGAGCGTCGCGAGAAGCAGGTAGCCAAGTAGCGCAAGCGGCCATTCTGCGCCTTTGCAGGCAACAAAAAAGGACGCCGCGGCGTCCTTTTTTGTTGGTGCAGGCAGTGTCTTACTGGGCAGCGGGAGCTTCGCCGCTTTCCGCCAGCAACGCCTTCATCGACAGACGTACCCGTCCCTTGTCGTCGGTCTCGATGACCTTGACGCGCACGACCTGGCCTTCCTTCAGCTTGTCGGAAACCGCATTGACGCGCTCGTTGGCAATCTGCGAGATGTGCAGCAGGCCATCCTTGCCCGGCAGGATCTGGACGATCGCGCCGAAGTCCAGCAGACGCAGCACGGTGCCCTCGTAGACCTTGCCCACCTCGACTTCGGCGGTGATGTCCTCGATGCGCTTCCGGGCGACCTGGGCCGCATCGGAACTCACGGAAGAGATCGTCACCGTGCCGTCGTCCTCGATATCGATGACGCAGCCGGTTTCTTCCGTCAGGGCACGAATGGTGGCGCCACCCTTGCCGATCACGTCGCGGATCTTCTCCGGATTGATCTTCATGCTGATCATGCGCGGTGCGTAGGTCGAAACTTCCTGGCGATGCCCGGACATGGAGGATTCCATGATGCCGAGGATATGCATGCGGGCTTCCTTGGCCTGCGCCAACGCAACCTGCATGATTTCCTTGGTGATGCCCTGGATCTTGATATCCATCTGCAGGGCGGTCACGCCGTCCTTGGTGCCCGCGACCTTGAAGTCCATGTCGCCGAGATGATCCTCGTCGCCGAGGATGTCGGTCAGCACCGCGAAACGGCTGCCTTCCTTGATCAGGCCCATGGCGATGCCGGCAACGTGCGCCTTGAGGGGCACGCCGGCATCCATCAGCGACAGCGAACCGCCGCAGACCGAGGCCATCGAGGATGAGCCATTCGATTCGGTGATTTCCGAAACGACGCGCATCGAGTAGCCGAACTCTTCGGCAGAGGGCAGCACGGCAACCAGCGCACGCTTGGCGAGGCGGCCGTGACCGATCTCGCGCCGCTTCGGCGAGCCGACGCGGCCGGTTTCGCCAGTGGCGAACGGGGGCATGTTGTAGTGAAGCATGAAGCGTTCGCGGTACTCGCCCTGCAGCGCGTCGATGATCTGCTCGTCGCGGCCGGTGCCCAGCGTGGCGATCACCAGCGCCTGGGTCTCGCCACGGGTGAACAGCACGGAACCGTGGGTGCGCGGCAGCACGCCGGAACGCACGGTGATCGGACGCACGGTGCGCGTGTCGCGACCATCGATGCGCGGCTCGCCATTCAGGATCTGGCTACGGACGATCTTGGCTTCGAGTTCGAAGATCAGGTTGCCGACAGCGGTCGCATCGGGAGCACCTTCGCCCGCGCAAATCGCTTCGATGGTCTTGTTCGTGACTTCACGGCACTTTTGCGTGCGGGCCTGCTTGCTGGTGATGCGATAGGCATCGCGCAGATCGGCTTCGGCCAGCGCGGCGACCTTGGCGATCAGCGCCTCATCCTTGGCGGGCGCCTGCCAGTTCCATTCCGGCTTGCCGGCGACTTCGACGAGTTCGTTGATCGCCTTGATCGCGGCCTGCATCTGGTCGTGACCGAACACCACGGCGCCGAGCATCACGTCTTCCGGCAGTTGCCGGGCTTCGGATTCAACCATCAGCACGGCAGTCTGCGTGCCGGCGACGACGAGGTCAAGCTGGCTGTCGAGCAGCTGGGTACGGGTCGGGTTGAGCACGTACTGGCCATTGATGTAGCCGACACGCGCGGCACCGATCGGGCCGTTGAAAGGCACGCCGGAAATCGCCATCGCGGCGGAAGCACCGATCATCGAGGGAATGTCGGGATCGACTTCCGGATTGCTCGATAGCACATGGATGATGACCTGCACTTCGTTGTAGAAGCCATCCGGGAACAGCGGACGCAGCGGCCGGTCGATCAGGCGGGAGGTCAGCGTTTCCTTCTCGGAAGGACGGCCTTCGCGCTTGAAGAAACCGCCGGGAATGCGGCCGGCGGCATAGACCTTTTCGACGTAATCGACGGTCAGCGGGAAGAAATCCTGACCGGGCTTGGCTTCGGTCTTGGCAACGACGGTGGCGAGCACGACAGTGTCATCGACATTGACCAGCACGGCGCCGGAGGACTGGCGCCCGATTTCGCCGGTTTCCAGCGTGACGGTGTGCGCGCCGTAGGTAAAGCTTTTCTTGAAAGGTGTAAGCACGAGATGTCCTTTTATTTGCGCAGCTTATTTGCGTAAACCCAGGCGCTCGATCAGCGCGCGGTAGCTGTCGGCGTTCTTGCCCTTGAGATAGTCGAGCAGTTTGCGGCGCTGGCTCACCATCTTGAGCAGACCGCGGCGGGAGTGGTGATCCTTGACGTGGATCTTGAAGTGACCGGTCAGGTCGTTGATGCGCGCGGTCAGGAGTGCGACTTGCACTTCGGGGGAACCCGTGTCGCCCTGCTTGCGCTGGAAATCGGAAACGATCTTTGCCTTGTCGGCGGTTTGGATAGCCATGTGTTTTCTCTCAAACGCTTGGTTGAAAAATCGGTTGCGGCCCCGGTTTGATAGAGCGCACAACCACGAAAATGCCGCGGAAAAAAGAGCGGGGGATTATAAACGAATCAAGTGCTTGCAATCAGTCTTTTTGGCTTCAGCCAGCCATCTTCCTGACATTCGCCCAACCCAATGAAACCCTGCGGGCCGAAAAGTCGGCGCTGGCGGGACGGCATATCGATACAACTATTCCAGCGAACCGGCTGACCTTGCAACAGGCGGGCCGTGTCCGCTTCACTCAAGCGTTCGACAGGTAGTTCCGCCAGCAAGGCATCCGTCGGCTGCAGCAGGCTATCGCGCTGCTCGGCTGGCAGCATTTCGATGGTTTCGATCGTCACCGCCTGCGCGATGTCCAGGCTGCCGACCCGCGTACGGCGCAAGGCGGCCAGGTGGGCGCCGCAGCCGAGCGCATTGCCGATGTCGGCGGCGAGCGTGCGAATGTAAGTGCCCTTGCTGCAGGCCACGCGCAGGTCAAAGCTGTCGCCGCGCCACGCCAGCATTTCGATGCCATGGATCGTCACCCGGCGCGCCGCGCGTTCGACCTCGATGCCTTTGCGTGCCAGTTCATACAGGGGAACGCCGTCCCGCTTCAGCGCCGAATGCATCGGCGGCACCTGCTCGATCGCGCCCGTGAAACGGCGCAATACGGCACTCACCTCCGCTTCGGTAACGCTGACAGGATGCGTCGCCAGCACCTGGCCCTCGGCATCGCAGGTATCGGTCGTGATCCCCAGTTTCACCGTCGCCTCGTAAGTCTTGTCGGCATCGAGCAGCGTGCTGGAAAACTTGGTCGCCTCGCCGAAACAAAGCGGCAACAGACCGGTCGCCATGGGATCCAGCGTGCCGGTGTGGCCGGCCTTCTCGGCATTGAACAGCCAGCGCGCCTTCTGCAACGCGGCGTTGGAACTCATGCCCGGCGGCTTGTCGAGCAGCAGCACGCCGTCGACGCGACGGCGTGGAGCGCGCCGCGGCTTATTCACCGTGCTGATCGGATTCGACGGCTGCGTCGATCAGCCGCGACAGCCGCGTGCCGCGCTCGACCGAGACGTCGAAGACGAAGTGCAATTCGGGGATGTGGTGGATATGCAGGCGACGACCCAGTTCGCGGCGCAGGAAGCCGGACGCATGCGCCAGGCCCTTGGCGACTTCAGCGGCGCGCTCCTCACCCGCCAGCGAGGTATAGAACACCTTGGCATGCGCGTAGTCAGGGGTGACTTCGACAGCGGTGAGCGTGACCAGCGGCAGCAGCTGCGCCACGCGCGGGTCTTTCACCTGCCGCAGCAGGTCGACGAGATCGCGGCGGATCTGCTCCGCCACGCGCTCGCCGCGCGAGAATCCCTGTGCCTGATGCCGTCCCGCCATCGCCGACTTTTACAGGGTTCTGGCGACTTCCTGGATCTCGAAGATCTCGAGCTGGTCGCCTTCCTGGATTTCGTTGAAATTCTTCAGCGACAGGCCGCACTCGAAGCCTTCCTTGACTTCCTTGACATCGTCCTTGAAGCGCTTGAGCGAATCGAGCTCGCCGGTGAAGATGACGACGTTGTCGCGCAGCAGGCGCACCATCGAACCGCGCTTGACGAGGCCCGAGAGCACCATACAGCCGGCCACCGCGCCGACCTTCGGCACGCGGAAGACCTGGCGGATCTCGACCATGCCAAGCATGTTCTCGCGCTTCTCCGGCGTCAGCATGCCGGACAGGGCCGCCTTCACTTCATCGACGGCATCGTAGATGATGTTGTAGTAGCGGATGTCGACGCCGAAGCTCTCGGCCGCCTTGCGCGCGCCAGCGTCGGCGCGCGTGTTGAAGCCGATGATGACGGCCTGCGAGGCCTGCGCGAGGTTGACGTCGGATTCGGTGATGCCGCCGACCGCCGCATGGATGACATTGACCCTGACCTCGTCGGTCGACAGCTTGCCGAGCGCATGGGCGAGCGCTTCCTGCGAGCCCTGCACGTCGGCCTTGATGATGATCGCCAGCGTCTTGGTCTCGCCCTCGCCCATCTGTTCGAACATGTTCTCGAGCTTGGCGGCCTGCTGCTTGGCCAGACGCACGTCACGGAACTTGCCTTGGCGGAACAGCGCGATCTCGCGCGCCTTCTTCTCGTCGGCCAGCGCCATCGCCTCGTCGCCGGCAGCCGGCACGTCCGACAGCCCCTGGATTTCGACCGGAATCGACGGGCCAGCTGCCTCGATCGACTGACCGTTTTCGTCGAGCATCGCGCGCACGCGCCCATAGACCTGCCCGACCAGCAGCACGTCGCCGCGCTTCAGCGTGCCGGATTGCACCAGCAGCGTCGCGACCGGCCCCTTGCCCTTGTCGAGACGCGCTTCGATGATCAAGCCCTTGGCCAGCGCATCTTGCGGCGCCTTGAGTTCGAGCACTTCGGCCTGCAGCAGGACGTTTTCCAGCAGCTCGTCGATGCCGGTGCCCTTCTTCGCCGACACGCTGATGAAGGGGGACTCGCCGCCGTATTCCTCCGGCACGACCCCCTCGGCCACCAGTTCCTGCTTGACGCGATCCGGGTTGGCGTCCGGCTTGTCGATCTTGTTGATCGCCACGACCAGCGGCACGCCGGCCGCCTTGGCATGGTGGATGGCTTCCTTGGTCTGCGGCATCACGCCGTCGTCGGCGGCCACCACCAGAATGACGATATCGGTAGCCCTGGCGCCGCGCGCGCGCATCGCCGTGAAGGCCGCGTGACCCGGGGTATCGAGGAAGGTGACCATGCCGCGCGGCGTTTCGACGTGGTAGGCGCCGATATGCTGGGTGATGCCACCGGCTTCGCCTGCGGCAACCTTGGCACGCCGAATGTAGTCGAGCAACGAGGTCTTGCCGTGGTCGACGTGACCCATGACGGTAACCACCGGCGCGCGTGGCAGGGCGACGGCATCCTTGTGCTCGTCCTGCTGCGCGTCGAGGAAGGCATCCGGATCGTCGAGCTTCGCGGCGAACGCCTTGTGGCCCATCTCCTCAACGACGATCATCGCCGTTTCCTGGTCGAGATGCTGGTTGATGGTCACCATCATGCCCATCTTCATCAGCACCTTGATGACCTCGGTCGCCTTGACCGCCATCTTGTGCGCCAGATCGGCCACCGAAATCGTTTCGGGCACGGACACTTCGCGCACGACCTGTTCAACGGGCTGCGGCGCGGGACGCTCCTCTTCATGATGACGCCCATGCCGTCCCTTCGGACCGCCACGCCAACCGGAGGCACCGCCGGTGTCGCCGCGCGTCTTGAGGCCGCCGCGACGGTTGCGACTGACATCCCCCTTGGGTGCCGCCGCGGTTCCCTTCTTCTCGCCGGCCTTGCGCTGTCCCTCGGCGGGTTTCGCGCCGGCTGCCGGCTTGTGCAGCGTGCCGCTCACGCCCGCAGGCTCGGCTTGCGCTTCCTTGGCCTTCTCCGCCGCGGCCGTCGCTTCGGTCTGGGCTTGCAGTTGCGCCAGGCGCGCCTCGGCTTCGGCGCGCGCCACGGCGGCTTTGGCTTCACGCTCCTGCTTTTCCTTCAGCTCGGCGGCCTGAATCGCCGCCAGTTCGGCCTGGCGCTTCGCCTCGGCCTCGCGCAACGCGGCCTGCTCGGCATCGATAATCGGCGCTGGCGGGACGGCAACCGGCGCGGCCGCTTCGGGCACCGGCGCTTCCACCGGTGCCTCGGCATCGCGCTTGATGAAGGTACGCTTCTTGCGCACCTCGACCTGGATCGTGCGCGCCTTGCCGGAGGAATCCGCCGACTTGATCTCGGTCGTCTGCTTGCGCGTCAGGGTGATTTTCGCCTTCGGCACGGTCTCGCCGTGCGCCTTGCGCAGGAATTCGAGCAGGCGGGTCTTGTCCTGTTCGGTCAAGGTATCAGTGCTCGTCTGCTTGACGACGCCGGCCTTGGCCAACTGCTCGATCAGGGCCACCGACGGCATTTTCAGCTCGGCGGCAAATTGGGCAACATTCATTTGGGCTGACATGGGGTCGCCTCCTTACTGCTGTTCATCGGCGAACCAATGCGCGCGCGCCACGGTGATGAGGGCCGTGGCCCGTTCTGCGTCGATACCGGTGATTTCCATCAACTCGTCGACCGCAAGGTCGGCGAGGTCGTCGCGCGTGCAGATGTCGCTCTTGGCCAGCTTGGCCGCCAGCGGCTTGTCCATGCCCTCGAGTTCGAGCATGTCGTCGGCGACCCTCTCCAGTTCTTCCTCATTGACGATGGCTTCCGTCAGCAGCACGTTGCGCGCGCGATCGCGCAACTCGTTGACCGTCGACTCGTCGAAGGCGTCGATTTCGAGCATCTCGGCGAGCGGCACGTAGGCCACTTCCTCGAGCGTCGAAAAACCTTCCTGCACGAGGATTTCCGCGACTTCGGCATCGACGTCGAGCTTGTCCATGAACAACTGGCGCATGCTCGCGGTTTCCTGCTCCTGCTTCTCCTGCGACTCCTCGACCGTCATCAGGTTGATGGTCCAGCCGGTCAGTTCGGAGGCAAGCCGCACGTTCTGGCCGCTGCGACCGATGGCGATGGCGAGATTGGCTTCGTCGACCACCACGTCCATGCTGTGCTTTTCTTCATCGACGACGATGGAGCTGACTTCGGCCGGTGCCAGCGCGCCAATCACGAATTGTGCCGGATCGGCCGACCACAGCACGATATCGACGCGCTCGCCCGACAGTTCGTTCGTTACGGCCGTCACGCGCGAGCCGCGCATGCCGACGCAGGTGCCGATCGGATCGACGCGCGGGTCGTTCGACTTGACGGCGATCTTGGCGCGCACACCGGGATCGCGCGCGGCCGACTTGATCTCGAGCAGGCCATCCTCGATCTCGGGGACCTCGAGCTCGAACAGCTTCATGATGAACTGCGGCGCGGTGCGCGACAGGATCAGCTGGGGGCCGCGGGCCTGACGGTCGATCTTCATGAGCCAGGCGCGCACGCGGTCGCCGGGCCGCAGGTTTTCCTTCGGAATCATCTGGTCGCGCGGCAGCAGCGCCTCGATGCGACCCGCCTCGATGATCGCGTTGCCGCGTTCCATGCGCTTGATCGTGCCGGTGACGAGATGCTCCTTGCGCTCGAGAAAGTCGTTGAGCACCTGTTCGCGCTCGGCGTCGCGGATTTTCTGCAGGATTACCTGCTTGGCGGTCTGGGCGCCGATGCGGCCGAAATCGACGGCTTCGAGCGCTTCCTCGATGTAGTCGCCGATCTGCACGTCGGGGTCGTCCTCGCGGGCTTCGGTCAGGCCGATCTGCTGGGCGGGAATCTCGACCTCCTCGTCGTCCAGCACCAGCCAGCGGCGGAACGCCTCGTATTCGCCGGTTTCGCGGTCGATCTCGACACGCACGTCGGCTTCGTCGTGGATGCGCTTCTTGGTGGCGGAAGCGAGCGCCAGTTCGAGGGCGCCAAAGACGATGTCCTTGTCGACATTCTTTTCCCGCGCCAGGGCATCTACCAGCAACAGCAATTCACGACTCATGGTTTTCTCCAATACTCGAATAGCTTTAAAACTTGGGCACCAGACGGGCCTTGTCGATATTCTCGAAGGCGAACGCGCGCTCGCCTTCCGTGGTTCCGATCCGCACCTGGCCAGCGGCACAGGAAAGGATCGTGCCGGAAAAGTTGCGCTGCACGCCGTCGGGAATACGCAGCTTGATCTGCACGTCCTGTCCGGCGAAGCGAACAAAGTCTTCTGGCCTCTTCAGCGGGCGATCCATGCCCGGCGAGGAAACCTCGAGCCGGTCGTAGTCGATGTTCTCGACCAGGAACAGGCGCGTCAGGTGATTGCTGACGGCGGCGCAGTCATCGACGGTAATGCCGCTGCGCGTTTCCGCCGCAGCGCCCTCCCCAGCCACCCCGGCCGGCCGGTCGATGAACACGCGCAACAGGCGCGCGCGCGGACTCGTCTCGAAATCCACGAGTTCGTAGCCCAGCCCGACGACTGCCTGTTCGATGATGCCCGCCAGATCCGCCATTGTTTTTTCTGTCTATCCCTGTCTAACCTGCTGTGCCGCAACAAAAAAAAATGGGCCAACCGCCCATTTTCTTGTTTTCGCGGTCGGCTTCCGGATGGAGGGCAACCGCGAACTTTTGAAGCCGTGCATTGTACAAGTCTTTGCGCGGCAAAGCAATTTTTATCGCGCCTTAAGCCTCGCTTTTCCTTTCCAGGGTCTTCAGCAAGGCCTGCACCTCGCCCGGTTCCAGTTCGTAGCATTGCCCGCGCTTGAGGCTGGCAGGCAGGAGAATCGGCCCGTAGCGCACCCGCATCAGGCGGCTGACGGTCACCCCGACCGCGGCAAACATGCGCCGTACCTCGCGGTTCCTGCCCTCCTCCAGTGTCACGTGGTACCAGTGGTTCGCACCCTCGCCTCCGGCCGGCTGCAGGCGGATGAACTTCGCGAAACCGTCTTCCAGCTCGATGCCTTCGGTGAGCTTTTTCAGCGCATCCTCGTCGATCTCGCCCAGCACGCGTACCGCGTACTCGCGGTCTATGCCATAGCGCGGGTGCATCAGGCGGTTGGCCAGTGCGCCATCCGTCGTGAATAACAGCAGGCCGCAGGAATTGAAGTCGAGCCGGCCGATGGCGATCCAGCGCCCGCCGCGCAAACGCGGCAAGGCATTGAAAACGCTGGGGCGTCCCTGCGGATCGTCGCGCGAGACGATTTCGCCTTCGGGCTTGTGGTAGAGCAGCACACGCGGCACCCGGCCGGCGAAATGAAGATTGACCAGCCGCCCGCCGACCTTCACCTTGTCCGTGGCGGCGACGCGCTGGCCGAGATGGGCCGGTTCGCCATTGACGCTCACGCGCCCGGCTGCAATCCACGCCTCGATCTCGCGACGGGCGCCCAAGCCGGCGTCTGCCAACGCCTTTTGCAGCTTGACGGTCGCGTCGCCAGTCGCTGCCGCAGGCGCGGCAGGCGCGACTTTAGCCGGCTTGTCAGGCCGGGTCGGTGGCCGGAAAGGCGTCGCATTGCGCGGTGTCCGCTGCGCTGCCGGCCGTGACGCCGGGTTGCTCGTCGGGCGCTGCGGCGCTTTCCGGGATTTCGCTGGTTTCGTTGGGTTGGGCATCGATCATCCGTTCGATCTCGGCCAGCGGCGGCAACTCGGAAAGGCTGCGCAGGGCGAGATCATCCAAAAACTTGCGGGTAGTGGCATACAGCGCCGGGCGGCCGGGCGAGTCGCGATGGCCGACCGCATCAACCCAGCCGCGCCCCTCGAGGGTCTTGATCACGTTGGGCGACACCGCCACGCCGCGAATATCCTCGATGTCGCCGCGCGTCACCGGCTGCCGGTAGGCGATGATCGCCAGCGTCTCCATCACGGCGCGCGAATATCTGGGCGGCCGTTCGTTCTTCAGGCGATCGAGGTAGACCTGATACTCGGGACGCGTCTGGAATCGCCAGCCCGAGGAAAGCTGCACGAGTTCGACGCCCCGCTCCGCCCAGTCGCGGCGCAGATCGTCGAGCAGCGTGCGCCACGTATCGTCGTCGAAAGGGTCGTCGAACAGCTTCTTCAGTTCGGCCAACGGCAGGGGTTCGACCGCCGCCAGCAGTGCCGTTTCGAGCACGCGCTTGTAGTCTTCAGGCTTGTAGAGTTGCAGCATCGCGCAATTTTACATAGATGGGTGCCAGCGCCTCGCTCTGCGTCAATTCGACGAGGTTCTCGCGCGCCAGTTCGAGAATGGCCAGGAAACTCACCACCATGCCCGCATGGCCGATCGCCGGCTCGAACAGAGCCTCGAACACCACGTAGCCGTGTCCCTGCAGTTGCCGCAGGATCAATCCCATGTGTTCGCGCACGGACAGTTCTTCGCGCTGGATACGGTGATGCTGATGCACCTTCGCCTGGCGCATCAGCGCCAGCCAGACGACCTGCAGGTCATGCACGCTGACAGCGGGCTGCCGTGCCGCGACCTTGTCGGCGATCCAGACCGAAGCCCATTCATAGTCGCGATGTACTTGCGGCAGTGCATCGATGCGCGCGGCCGCGAGCTTGATTCTTTCATACTCCATCAGGCGGCGCACCAGCTCGGCGCGCGGATCTTCCGGCTCGCCGGATTCCGCCTTGGGCGGCCGCGGCAGCAGCATGCGCGACTTGATCTCGAGCAGCATCGCCGCCATCAGCAGGTAATCGGCTGCCAGTTCGAGGTTCGTGCGCCGCATTGCTTCGACGTACTCCAGATACTGCGCCGTCAGCGGCGCCATCGGGATGTCGAGGATATTGACGTTCGCCTTGCGGATCAGGTAGAGCAGCAGATCGAGCGGCCCTTCGAAGGCATCGAGGAAGATTTCCAGCGCATCCGGCGGGATGTAGAGGTCGCGCGGCAGATCCGGCAGCGGCTCGCCGTAGAGCTTGGGGATGTGCGGCGGTTCTGCTTGTGCCGTCCCCATGTGGGCAGCGGCCGACTGTGCCGTCTCGCCAGCGCCGACTTTTGTCTCTTCGTTCGTCATGACACCGCTCATCATGAAACTGTATATGCCGCCGTACCGACCGCGACCAGTTCGTCCTTGTCGTTGGACAATTCCATGCGCGCGACCGCCACCCGGTTGCCGGTGCGCAGCGGGAATCCGCGCGCAATGAACCATTCGCCCTGCCCGGGACGCAGGTAATCGATGCGCAGGTCGATGGTGCCGATGCGCGCAAAGCGCTCCAGCACCTCATCCACCGGCTTGCCCTTGAGCTTCTGCTGAACGCCGAGGAAGGCCACCAGCCCGCCGGTCACGTCGAGTACCGCCGAAATCACCCCGCCGTGCAGCATGTTGCGCACAAAGTTGCCGACCAGATCGGGCCGCATGGCGAAGCGCAGTTCCGGGCGGTCGTGGTGCAATGACAGCACGTCGATGCCGAGGATGCGATTGAACGGCATGCGCTCCACGAAGCTCTCGCGGATGATCGCGAGCAGTTGCGCCTCGTCGGCGGCTTCCGTTGCAGCCGGATTTTTCACGAGTAATCCAGCCCGATCGCCTCGCGCACGTCGCGCATGGTTTCCTGCGCGAGTTTGCGCGCCTTCTCGCAACCGTCGGCGATGATGTTCTTCACCAGTTGCGGATCGTCCTCGTACAACTTCGCGCGTTCGCGCATCGGTTCCTGTTCCTTCAGCACGCCCTCGATGACCGGTTGCTTGCACTCGATGCAGCCGATGCCGGCGGAGCGGCAACCTTGCTGTACCCAGCTCTTCACTTCATCGTTCGAATAGATCTGGTGGAACTGCCAGACCGGGCACTTGTCGGGGTCGCCCGGATCGGTGCGCCGCACGCGTTGCGGGTCGGTCTGCATGGTGCGGATCTTCTTGCGGATGGTTTCCTCGTCCTCGCGCAGGGCGATCGTGTTGCCGTAGGACTTCGACATCTTCTGGCCGTCGAGACCGGGCATGCGCGACGCATCGGTGAGCAAAGCGCCTGGCTCCGCGAGGATCATCTTGCCGCTGCCCTCGAGGTAGCCGAACAAGCGCTCGCGGTCGCCGTGCGAGAGGCTCTGCGCCTCGTCGAGCACCGCATGGGCCTGTTCCAGCGCCTCTTGCTCGCCCTTTTCCTGGAACCGGGTGCGCAATTCTTCATAGAGCTTCGCGCGCTTGCTGCCGAGCTTCTTCACTGCTTCCTTCGCCTTCTCCTCGAAACCTGGCTCGCGGCCATACAAGTGGTTGAAGCGGCGCGCGATCTCACGCGTGAATTCGATGTGCGGCACCTGGTCCTCGCCGACCGGCACCTTGTCGGCGCGATAAATCAGGATGTCGGCCGCCTGCAGCAGCGGGTAGCCGAGGAAGCCGTAGGTCGTCAGGTCCTTGTGCGTCAGCTTTTCCTGCTGGTCCTTGTAGGTCGGCACGCGCTCGAGCCAGCCGAGCGGGGTCATCATCGACAGCAGCAGGTGCAGTTCCGCATGCTCGGGCACGCGCGACTGGATGAAGATGGTCGCCTGTGCCGGGTCGACGCCGGCCGCCAGCCAGTCGACCACCATGTCCCAGGCACTCTGCGTGATGGTGCCCGGCTCGTCGTAGGACGTCGTCAGGGCATGCCAGTCGGCGACGAAGAACAGGCAGGGGTACTCGTGCTGGAGCTTGATCCAGTTGGCGAGCACGCCGTGGTAGTGACCGAGATGGAGGCGGCCCGTGGGGCGCATACCGGAGAGAACGCGTTCGACGAACATGATTAAAGGGCAAACAGGTTTTTGATGAAGAAAAGGAACAGGCGCATCAACGGCGTCAGGATCAGGTCGAGTCCGCCGAAAAACAGCAACGCCAGCAGGATGAAGAAGCCAAAACGCTCGACCTGCGCGAATTTCCAGGCCAGCGGCGGCGGCAGCAGGCTGACCGCGATGCGCCCGCCATCGAGCGGCGGGATCGGCAGCAGGTTCAGCAGCATCAGCACTGCATTGACGTTGATGCCGGCCCGCGCCATCTCGGCCAGCGGCAGACTATACGCGTTATCCGGCATGACCACCGCGAGCTTCAAAACCACTGCCCAGGCAAAAGCCATCGCCAGATTCGCGCCGGGGCCGGCCGCCGCCACCCAGAGCATGTCCTGCTTGGGCTTGCGCAGGCGTCCGAAATCGACCGGCACCGGCTTGGCCCAACCGAACAGGAATGCCCCCTTGCTGACGAACAGCAGCAGCGCGGGCACCAGCAGCGTACCCATGAGGTCGATGTGCTTGATGGGGTTGATGGTGATGCGCCCGAGTTGCCACGCGGTCGGATCGCCGAAGTGGCGCGCCACATAGCCATGCGCCGCCTCGTGCAGCGTAATGGCGAATATCACCGGGATGGCATAGATCGCCAGGGTTTGGATCAGGTTATCCATTGCGGGAGCGGATTTTAGACGACGCTACTCGTCGCTCAGCCCGAAGGGTTCGAGCGGCCCCTTGCCGGCACGCAGCAATTCGGCACCTCCGCCCACGAGGTTGATCACGGTCGTCATGCCCGCGCCGCAGGTGCCGGCATCGATGATCAGGTCGACCTGCGTGTCGAGACGATTGCAGATTTCCTCGGCATCGCACAGCGGCTCCTCTGCGCCGGGCAGGATCAGCGTCGAGCTCAGGATGGGCTCGTTCAATTCCGCCAGCAGCGCCAGCACGACCGGATGATCCGGCACGCGCAGGCCGATGGTCTTGCGCTTGGGATGGAGCACGCGGCGCGGCAGTTCCTTGGTGCCCTCGAGGATGAAGGTGTAGCTGCCCGGCGTCGCGGCCTTGAGCATGCGGTACTGCGCGTTGTCGACACGCGCGTAGGTGGCGATCTCGGACAGGTCGCGGCACAACAGGGTGAAATGGTGCCGCTCGTCCACGCCGCGGATACGGCGGATGCGCTCGAGCAGCCCGGCGTCGCCGAGATGGCCGCCCAGCGCGTAGGCCGAGTCGGTCGGGAACACCGCCAGCCCGCCCTTGCGGATGATCTCCGCCGCATGCGCGATCAGGCGCGGCTGCGGATTTTTCGGATGGACCTCGAAATAATCGGCCATTACTGCCAATCCGCCCAGACCGGTTTAAGATCGGCCGGCAAGGGTGCCATGCGCCCGAGGTCGATGGTGCTCTCGCCCGGCCCGTGGAAATCCGAAGCGCGCGAGGCAAGGAAGCCGAACTCGCGCGCGATGCCGGCGAACTCGCGGATCTCCGCGTCGCCGCTGGAACTGGAAACTACCTCGATGCCCTGCCCGCCGCAATTCTTGAACGCCTTGTACAGCTCGCGCCGTTCGGCCGGCGTCAGCCGGTAGCGGCCGGGATGCGCGATCACCGCGATGCCGCCTGCCGCACGAATCCAGCCGACGGCTTCCTGCAATGTCGCCCAGGAATGGCTGACATAGCCCGGCTTGCCCTTGGCCAGCCAGTGGTCGAACACCGTTTTCACATCGGGCGCGAAACCGCGCTCGACGATGTAACGCGCGAAATGCGAACGCGAGATCAGCGCCGGGTTGCCGACGTACTTGAGCGCACCTGCGTAGGCGCCATCGATGCCGACTTTCGCCAGTTCGACGGCCATCAGACCGGCACGCGCATCGCGCCCACTGCGCACGCGTGCCAGCCCCGTGACGAGGTCAGAATGGCGCTGGTCGAAATTCAGCCCGACGATATGGACGGTCTGGTCGTCGCCCCAGGACACCGAGATTTCGACGCCCGTCACGAAGTTCAGGCCAAGCGCATCCGCCGCGGACCGCGCCGCGTCGAGCCCGCCGATTTCGTCGTGGTCGGTCAACGCCAGCAGGTCAACGCCGTTGGCCTTGGCGCGCTCCACCAGTGCGGTGGGTGCCAGCAAACCGTCGGAGGTCGTCGAATGACAATGCAGGTCGGCGTTGCTTGGGGTCAAGGTAGTTTCTCCAGCGAGCGCAGATAGGCGGCGAAGTCCGCGCCGACTTCGGCATGACGCAGCGCATATTCGACGGTAGCCTGCAGGTAGCCGAGCTTCGAGCCGCAGTCGTAGCGCACGCCCTCGTAGCGATAGGCCAGTACCTGCTGCTCGGTGAGCAGGGCCGAGATCGCGTCGGTGAGCTGGATTTCGCCGCCCGCCCCCGCTTGCTGCCTTTCAAGGTGGTCGAAGATGCGCGCGGTCAGCACGTAGCGGCCGACCACGGCGAGCGTCGACGGGGCAACTTCGGGTTGCGGCTTTTCAACGATGGCGTCGATGCGTTCGACGCGCTCGGCCAGCGGCTGGGCGGCGACGATGCCATAGCTGGCGGTGTCCGCGCGGGGAACGTCCTGCACGCCGAGCACCGAACATCGATAGTAGTCGTAGGTATCGACCATCTGCTTCATCACCGGTACATCGCCATCGAGCAGGTCGTCGGCGAGTAGCACGGCGAACGGCTCGTCGCCGACGACCGGCCTGGCGCACAGCACCGCATGGCCGAGACCGAGCGCTTCGGACTGGCGGATGTAGATGCAGTTCATGTGCTTCGGCAGCAGGTTGTGGACGAATTCGAGCAGTTGCGTCTTGCCGCGCCGCTCCAGTTCGCTTTCGAGCTCGTAGGCCTTGTCGAAGTGGTCCTCGATGGTGCGCTTCGAGCGGCCGGTGACAAAGATCATGTCGGTAATGCCGGCGGCGGCGGCCTCTTCCACCGCGTACTGGATCAGCGGCTTGTCGACGATCGGCAGCATTTCTTTTGGGCTCGCCTTCGTCGCGGGCAGGAAACGGGTGCCCATGCCGGCGACGGGAAAGACCGCCTTGGTGACTTTTTTCATTGCTCCAGCAACTCCATGAATTGTGATTCGTCGAGTATGGTAACGCCCAATTCCCGCGCTTTCGCCAGTTTCGAACCCGCCTCGGTGCCGGCGACGACGTAGTCGGTCTTCTTCGACACCGCGCCCGCGACCTTGCCGCCGCGTGCTTCGATCAACTCCTTGGCGGCCTCGCGCGTCAGCGTCGGCAGCGTCCCGGTCAGCACGAAGGTCTTGCCGTAGAGCGCGGACGTCACGGCTGCCGCCGGTTCGCCTTCCGGCCAGCGCACGCCGGCCGCGCGCAATTGTTCGATCACCTCAAGGTTATGATGTTCAGCAAAGAAGCGGGCAATCGAAGCGGCGACCACCGGACCGACATCGGGCACCTGCTGCAAGGCATCCAGATCGGCGTTCATCAGCGCATCCAGCGAGCCGAAATGGCGGGCCAGATCCTTGGCCGTCGCCTCGCCGACATTGCGGATGCCCAGCGCGAAGATGAAGCGCGCCAGCGTCGTCTGGCGGCTCTTGTCGATGGCGGCGAGCAGGTTCGCCGCCGATTTCTCGGCCATGCGCTCGAGATTCGCCAAGCTTGCCATTCCGAGAACACCGAGCTTGTAAAGATCGGCCGGAGTTTTCACGATGGCGTTGTCGATCAACTGATCGACCAGCTTTTCGCCAAGACCCTCGATATCCATTGCACGCCGCGAGGCGAAATGCAGCAGCGCCTGCTTGCGCTGCGCGGGGCAGAACAGGCCGCCGGTGCAGCGGGCGATCGCTTCGTCCTCGGGTTTCTCGACCGCCGAGCCGCAAACGGGGCAGAGCTTCGGCATGACAAATTCGGCAGCCATGATCGAACGCTTTTCCGGCACGACGGAGACAACCTCGGGAATCACGTCGCCGGCGCGGCGCACGATCACCGTGTCGCCGACGCGCACGTCCTTGCGGCGCACTTCGTCCTCGTTGTGCAAGGTGGCGTTGGTTACTGTCACGCCGCCGACGAAGACCGGCGCAAGCCGGGCCACCGGCGTGATCGCACCGGTACGGCCCACCTGCACGTCGATGGCCTCCACGGTCGTCAGGGCTTCCTCGGCGGGAAATTTGTGCGCGATGGCGAAGCGCGGCGCTCGCGAAACGAAGCCCAGCGTTTCCTGATCGGCCAGACGATCGACCTTGTACACCACGCCGTCGATATCGTAGGGCAATGCACGCCGTGCGGTGCCGATGCGCTCGTAGAAACCGAGCAAGCCCGCGAGTCCCTGCACAACTTGGCGCTCTTTCGCAATCGGGAAACCCCAGCCGGCCAGGCGTTCCATCGTGCCGCTGTGAAAAGTCGGCGCTGGCGAGACGGCACCAAGCTCACCAACGCCATAGGCGAAGAAGCGCAGCGGCCGGCGCGCGGTGATTTTCGGATCGAGCTGGCGCAGGCTGCCCGCCGCCGCGTTGCGCGGATTGGCGAACTCCTTGTCGCCGCGTGCCCGCTGGCGTTCGTTGAGGCGTTCGAAATCGCCGCGCAGCATCAGCACCTCGCCACGCACCTCGAGTACGCTGGGAACATCATTTCCCGTCAGCCGCAAGGGGATATTGCGCACGGTGCGCAGGTTCTGCGTCACGTCCTCGCCAGTAAAGCCATCGCCGCGCGTCGCGCCTTGCACAAAGACACCCTGCTCGTAGCGCAGCGTGATCGCGAGACCGTCGTACTTCGGCTCGCAGGCGTAGTCGATGAGCTCCTTGCCCAGTCCTTCACGGCAGCGGCGGTCGAAGGCCTCGGCCTCTTCGGCACTGAAGGCATTGTTGAGCGAGAGCATCGGCACCGCATGACGGACTTGCCTGAATTCCGGCAGCGGCGCACCGCCAACCCGCTGCGTCGGCGAGTCGGCCGTGCGCAAGTCCGGATGCACCGCCTCGATCGCCTGCAGTTCGCGGAACAGCTTGTCGTACTCGGCGTCGGGAATCGTCGGCGCATCGAGCACGTAGTAGGCATGGTTGTGCCGTTCGATCTCCGTGCGCAGGAATGCCGCGCGACGGGTCGGATCGCCGGCAGAACTCGGCGAACTCGGCGAACTCGGCGGCATCAGGAAAACAGGCGCAGGGCGCGCACGCCGCCGGCGGCGATGCCGCGCTCGGCCATGCGGTTCTGCAACTCCTCGATGCGGCCGCGGATCGTGGCGACCGTGGCCTCGGGCAAGGGCTTGCGGTGCGCGTCGGCCAGCTGTCCGCCGAGGGTCGCCGCGCATGCGCGCGCGAACTCGATCATGCGGCCGAAGGTCTGCACACCCGCCGCGACACGCGGCACGTCGAGACTGAAGATCAGGTCGATCAGGTCCATCGCCGCGACCCGCTCGGCCGGGTAGGAGGTGGCGGAACGGCAGATGAGCGCGAACGCCTCGACGCCGCTTTCGTCCAGCGCGACGAAACGCTCGCCTTCGAGCTGCAGCCCGGATTGGTCGAGCAGCGGCTTCAGCAGCGCTCCGGACATGTGGGTGGTGCCCTGCGGCAGGACATGCACGCTGAGCTGCAGATCGACCGAGGCGCAGAAGGCATCGAGTTCCTGCGCGCGGCCGAGCAGATCCGCAACCGACGGGATCTCGACCTGGCCGACGAAATGCTGGGCCAGCCGGGCAATACCCTCGATGAAAGCCTTCAGCGTTTCCTCGCTGGCCGCGCCGAGCCGATCGACCAGCTGCAGGGCAACGGCGAGATGCTTCACGCTGCCGGAATCCTGCGGCAGGAGGGTGCGCCAGTGGCCGCTCTTCTCGTCGAGGCCGAGCCACTGGATCGGCTTATCGACGCGCGCCGACCACTCGCGATGCTCCTCCCACAGGAGGGGCACCGGTACCGGGGCGACAAACTCCACGCGCAACAGGCAGTCGGCCCGGCCATCGCCCCATTCGTCCGGGAGCGGGACCGGTTCGACCTCCGGAGCGGACTCCTCGATGTCGAGCAGCAGATCGACCTCGGCCGCATCGGTCAGCGCAGCCATTTCCGGCTCCAGCGGCAGATCCGCATCCATGAAACTCGGCTCTGGCGGGACGGCAGCCGGAGAAGAAGAAGGCTGCAAGGGCCGGGCCTCGGGAATCGTCCTGAGCGCGGGTTCATCATCCGCGAGCGGCGCGATGCCCGGCTCGGTTTTCCCGGGCTCACTCGCCTTCAGCACATCGTCCTGCGCCTTGGGCAGCATCCGCTCGGCACGCTGGCGATGCTGCTTCTCGACCCAGAGGTTGTAGAACCAGACCGCGACGACGAGCGCCACGCCCAGGACGATCATGGCAAGCTGCAGATCACTCATGTTGCTTCCCTCATCAGGCAGCTTCCTTGTCGGCCATGCGCAGCGCTTCCTCGATGTCGACCTCGACGACGCGCGACACGCCCTGCTCCTGCATCGTCACGCCGATCAGCTGCTGCGCCATTTCCATCGTGATCTTGCTGTGCGTGATGAAGACGAACTGCGTCTGGCGCGACATGCGCTTGACCATCTCGCAATAGCGCACGGTATTCGAATCGTCGAGCGGCGCGTCGACCTCGTCGAGCATGCAGAACGGCGCCGGATTGAGCTGGAACAGCGCGAACACCAGCGTGATCGCCGTCAGCGCCTTTTCGCCGCCGGACAGCAGGTGGATCGTCGAATTGCGCTTGCCCGGGGGCTGCGCCATGATCTGGATGCCGGCGTCGAGGATCTCGTCACCGGTGAGAATCAGCTTCGCCTCGCCGCCGCCGAACAGTTCGGGGAACAGCGTGCCGAAGCTCGCATTGACCTTGTCGTAGGTTTCCTGCAGCTGCTCGCGCGTCTCGCGATCGATGCGGCGGATCGCGTCTTCCAGCGTATTGATCGCGGTGGTCAGGTCGGCCGACTGCTCGTCGAGGAAGCCCTTGCGTTCCTGCGCAGCCGCCAGCTCTTCCAGCGCCGCGAGGTTGACCGGGCCGAGCGCCTCGATCTCGGCGGTCAGGCGCGCGATGTCGCCCTGCAGCGTGCCGTCGCGCATACCGGGCGCCAATTCGGCGGCGAGCGCCGCCTCGTCCTCGGGACTGACGACGTGCGCTTCCTTGAGGCGTTCCTGGAACTGCTCGACGTTGAGGTGGGCCGCCTGTTCCTTGAGCTTGAGGTCGTTGATGCGTTCGCGCGCCGGCTGCAGGCCCTGCTCGATGCGCAAGCGCTCCTCGTCGATGCCGCGCAGCTGGGCGGCGGCTGCTTCCAGCGCGTTGCGCCGTTCCGCCAGCGCCGCTTCCTGCGAGCTTTTGACGGTCAGCGCCGACTGCAGCTGTTCCTGAATCACCGCATCGCTGATGGCGGCCAGCTCCTGCGCAGCGGTCGCGCGATCCGCGGTCACTTGCGCCAGCTGCGTCCGCGCCGTCGCGGCGGCGCGTGCGTTGTCTTCCAGCTTGGAACGGCATTCCTTCTCGGAGAAGCCGGCGTCCTGCGCCTCGCGCGCCAGTTGATGCTCCAGGGCGCGTGCCTCGCGCAAGGCGGTATCGCGCTGGCGCTGCAATTCCTGCGCGGCCTCCATGCTCGCGCGTGCCGCGGCGAGGGCAGCGTGCCCCTTGTCCGCCTCTTCCTCGGCGGAAAGCAGCGCCGTCTTTTCCTCTTCCTCGACACGCACGATCTCTTCGAGATCGCGGGCAACCTGTGCGGAGCGCTCGTCGTGACGCGCCTGCTCCTGGCTCAGCTTGAGCGCCTCGACCTGGGCGGCATGCAGGCGTTGCTGCGTGTCCTGCAGGCCGCGCCGCAGTTCGCCCAGCTGCTGCTGGCCCGCGGCCAGCGCCTGTTCGGCCTCGCCCTGTACTGCGCGCGCCTGTGCCTCG
>Ga0172375_10003895_pt1 | contig 22410 bp, 24 predicted proteins | sample LakKiv1m_FD_114537 | JGI IMG/M metagenome (GOLD analysis project Ga0172375, IMG submission 114537) | Freshwater microbial communities from Kabuno Bay, South-Kivu, Congo - kab_092012_11.1m | ecosystem: Environmental > Aquatic > Freshwater > Lake | place: Democratic Republic of the Congo... | reverse complement strand
TTGTCAGGCCCCACCAACGCTCGAAGAGCGAAGTTGGTTTCCAGGGAAGCTCGGGGTGAGCCTATCCCAATCACGCGGGAAGTGCCGGCAATGATTTCTGAGGCTCGATGAATGGCCTCTTTGGGTGAGAGGGACTCTTTCACGCCTCCGGATTTGGTCCCGTGACAGCTCCTGATTCTCGATTCGTGGTTCACGAATTCGTAGCCGAACCTGCCCCTGTCGCACAGAAAGTAGCCGTTCACCTCACTATTGTACCGGTTCTGAATCCGCCGCAGCGTTCCGTATCTTTCCGCGGGGTTGGTATTGCACCCTGCTCCGCAATGGACGCAAACCGAGGGCGCTGTCTGGAGATCCCATTTTCGAGCGTAATGGCGGGAAAGGGTCTTGTCCGTAAACACGCCGGTGGGACAGATCTCTGCCAGATTGCCGCTGAACTCGCTCTCCAGAAATCCATCCCTGGACCGGCCGAAATAGAGACGCTCGTGGACTCCGAACACGTTCAGGTTTCTTCCGCCCGCATAATTCCTGTAAAACCGGACACAGCGATAGCATTTTATGCACCGGTTCATTTCGTGCTTCAGGAACGGGCCCAGGTCCTGGTTCTTGTATGTCTGCTTCCTGAAGCGATACTTTCTGTAATTGTGGCCGGTCATCACGGTCATGTCCTGGAGATGGCATTCGCCCCCCTCGTCGCAGACCGGGCAATCGTGGGGATGGTTCATCATTAGCCACTGGATGATCGCGGCTCTGAATTCCAAGACTTCAGGATCGCATATGGAGATACGCACGCCGTCCTCTGCCGGCGTCATGCACGACATGACGATCTGCCCTCGGGTGTCTTTTTCATCCCGGAACAGCTTTACCGCGCAAAGACGGCACGACCCGACTGAGTGCAAAGCAGGATGCCAGCAGAAATACGGTACATTGAACCCCAGAGACAGACAGGTGGAAAGCAGATTCTTGCCGTCCTCGACCTCATAGGGCTTGTTTTCAACGTAGATGATCGCCATCCGTCATCTCCACGGGCATCGCTTTTCCGTTATGTGCCGCTGAAAATCCTCCCGGAAAAAACACAGAGCGCTCCGTAGCGGCTCCATGGCCCCAGGAGCAAGCGCACAGAAAGTCCTCCCTACCCAGAGCCACCTTGTGTGCGCTTCCAGGATCTCCAGATCATCGTCTGTCCCGAGGCCTTCCTCGATGTCCTTGAGCGTCCGAGCGACCCAGGGCAGCCCTTCCCGGCACGGCGTACACCAGCCGCAGGATTCCCTCGCGAAGAAGTATTCCAGATTGTATAGCAGGCCCACAGGACATGTGCGGTCGTCCAGCACTATCATGTTCGCTGTGCCGAACCTGCTCCCCGCCTTCTGGACAGTATCGTAGTCCATGGGAAGATCGAGATGTTCTTCCAGGAGAAACTCCGTGGAAGCTCCTCCCGGCATGAGTGCTCTGAATCCGAATCCGTCGCGCATTCCGCCGGCGTGTTCCTCGAGGATCTCCCTTATGGTGGTTCCCATGGGGAGTTCCCAGGCTCCAGGCTTCTTGACCCGACCGCTCACTCCGAAGATCTTGGTTCCGCCGTCCTGGCAGCGGCTCAAGCCCCTGAACCACTCCGCGCCTTTGTTCACTATATGCGGCACGTTGCACAACGTCTCCACATTGTTCATGAGCGTCGGCTTTCCCCACAGTCCTGACTCGGTCTGACGAGGGATCTTGGCGTTGGGCACCGCCCGCTTTCCCATAAGCGAGTTTGCCAGGGCCGTTCCTTCACCGCATATATAGCGGCCCGCGCTCACATGGAGGCGAAGGTCGAGACTAAAGTCCGTGCCTAGTATGTTCCGGCCCAGATAGCCTGCTTCGTACGCTTCGGCCATTGCCCTTTTGAGGCGACGGCCCGCGAGAGTGTACTCCCACCTAAGAAATATATAGGCAATCTCCGCGGCCACGGCATAGGCACCGATAATGATGCCTTCAATAAGCTGATGAGGGTCGCCCTCCATGAGGAGCCGATCCTTGAAAGTCCCCGGCTCCATTTCGTCGGCATCGACCACAAAATACCTGGGCTCGGGAGATCCGGGGCTCGTATCAACAGACGCCCATTTCAAACCCGTTGGGAAGCCTGCTCCTCCGCGGCCTCGCAACTTGGAATCTTTGACAAGCTCGATGAGTTCAGCCCGTGACATATCGCGGAGGGCTCTTCGCAAGGCGCGGTATCCTCCCGAACTCTCGTACTTTTCAAGCCCGGGAGAATCGCCCACCCTGAAATTTGCCGTCAAAGGCCTTTCCATCACGGGTCCTTATTACTTGTAGCGCTCCAGGATGTTCTCGATCTCTTGCGGGCCGAGATCGGTGAACAGCTCGTCGTCAATCATCATCGCAGGCGCCCGATCACATGCACCGAGGCATTGTATAGGCAGCAGGGTGAACCTTCCGTCAGCGGTGGTCTGTCCCAATGCGACACCGAGCCGCTTGGACAGATGCTCCTGGATGGTCTCATAGCCCATGATCCAGCAGGTCACGCTGTCGCACACCAAGATCACATGCCTTCCCACGGGCCTGCGATAAACGTGATTGTAGAAGGTTGCCGTGCCATCCAGTTCTTCCTCGGTGATGCCTAAGAGTTCGGCTAGTTCCTGGAGCCGCTCGTCGGAAACCCACCCGTAGTGAGCCACCACTATCTGCAGAGCCTCAAGGCAGGCCTGGCCAGGGAGAAGGTAATTCTTCACCTCTAGGAGTATTTCCTTTTTGCACGCTTCGGAAAGCATCGGTTCATCCAACTCGTCGTGCCCGCCCCACGTTAGTACAGGTTTTCCCAAATACGGTCGCATATACGCAACGGCCCCCTATGATGGCGATGCCGCGGCGGTAGGGGCGGGGTTTATCCCCGCCCGTCTCATAAATCCTGGAACAGCGGGCGGGGATGAACCCCGCCCCTACGTTCGGTACGACTCCCTTCGGCCGTGCTTCCTGGAGCCCCGATCCGTAACCGTATTTACGAAAACCAGTACTTAGCGTATCCATTATCGGACATCTCCCCGGCTATCACTACACAAGCCCTGTCACCTGTCCACGTCCGCCATGACGTAATCTATACTGCCCAGAAGGGCCACAAGATCCGCGACCGACAGGCCCCTGCTGATCAAAGGGATCATTTGCAGGTGAGCGAACGAGGGGGTCCGAATACGCACCCGATACGGTGAGGTGTTCCCGTCGCTCACGAGGTAGTAACCGTTGGAGCCTTTGGTTGCCTCGATGCCGCAAAACGCCTCGCCCGGTGGAACCACAGGCCCCCAGCTCACTGCGAGGAAATGAGTTATCAGGGTCTCTATGTCGTGCATGGTCCGCTCCTTGCGGGGCGGAACAGCAAGAGGATGATCCGACTTGTACGGCCCGTCGGGCATTTCCTGCAGACATTGCTCGATTATGCGGAGGCTCTGGCGCATCTCTTCCACTCGGACTGCACACCTGTCGTAAACGTCTCCGTGCGAGCCCAAAGGGATATCGAATTGAAACTGATCATAGCCTGAATAGGGTCTCTTCTTGCGGAAATCCCAATCAAGCCCGCAGGCCCTGAGACCCGGTCCGGTTACGCCCCACTCAACCGCTTCATCCTTGGTGTAGGAGCCGACGCCGACGGTTCGAGCCTTGAAAATCCGGTTCTGCATCACCAGCTTGTCGTACTCGTCGAGTCTGGGCGGAAAGTTCGCCACGAATTCCCGCACCAGCCGGTCCCAGCCTCGTGGCAGATCCTGGGCCACTCCCCCGATCCGGAACCACATGGGATGCATCCGGCCGCCGCAAACGGCCTCCACAATGTCGAAGATCCGCTCCCGGTCGCTGAACATGTAGAAGACCGGCGACATGGCACCCACGTCCTGGGCCATGGTACCGTAAAAAACCAGATGGCTGGCGATCCGGAAAAACTCCGCCATCATGATTCGCACCACTTTGGCCTTGTCTGGAACCGTAATACCCGCGAGGGTCTCGACGGCCATCACGTACGGCAGGTTGTTCATGCAGCCGCCGAGATAATCAATCCTGTCCGTATAGGGGATGAAGGTATGCCACGACTGGCGCTCACCCATCTTTTCAGCCCCGCGGTGGTGATACCCGATGTCGAGGACAACGTCTCGGATGCGCTCGCCTTCCAGCCTGAGGACCAGTCTGAAGACGCCGTGAGCCGAAGGATGCTGTGGCCCCACGTTGATGTACATGAAATCCGATTCCTCGCCTACCGGATCGAGTCCCCATTTTTCAGGTTTGAATCGAAGCGCAGAGTCCTCGACCTCCGCCTTGTCCTCGGGGAGCTCAAACGGCCCCATCTCGGTGGCCCGTGCGGGATGCTCCTTTCGAAGAGGGTGGCCTTTCCACGTGGGGGGCATCAGTATCCGCCGAAGGTTGGGATGCCCGTTGAACCTTATGCCGAACATGTCCCAGACTTCACGTTCGTACCAGCTCGCCGACGGCCAGATATCCACGATGCTCGGGATGGAAGGAAACTCCCCGTTCAGGGGCACCTTGATTCGAATGTCGGAATTCCTGTCAATTGAGAGCAGATGGTAGACAACGGCAAAATCGCAGCGCGGGCAGTCGTCTACATTATCCAGCCTCCGCAGGTCCAGTGCCGTAAGATCGTAAAGCATTCCGAACGCTGAAGGGACTTCGCCCTTGAGGAAGCGCAGCACTTCCCGGAACCTGTCCACGGCAACCCACACCGTGGGAATGCTGTCGGCGGTGGACTGCCGAAAGAGGATCTCCCGGCCGAACCTGGCGATCAATTCATCAAGCATGATGGTGGAATGGAGCATAACCAACTATTATTTAAGCATAAAACTGCATGACTCGCCGGGAAGGTGAACAGCCCCGCTTGATCACACCTCGTCGGGAGAGGCGAGAACCGTGACCTGACGCCTTTCATCACGCTTTGCGTCTCTCAGGCAAGGCCGCGGGGGGCGCAGGACTTCCTGAGGACCAACCACAGCGGACAGCGGCCGCCTCTCCCGGCCCACAGCCTCCCGCAGCAACAGCAGGCCCTCCACAAAAGCGTCCGGCCTGGGAGGGCAACCAGGGACGTAGACATCAACCGGCATGAACTTGTCCACGCCTTGGACCACGCTGTAAATGTCGTACATTCCGCCCGAGTTGGCGCAGGAGCCCATTGATATGACCCACCTGGGTTCCATCATCTGCTGATAGAGCCTTCTTATCACCGGGGCCATCTTCACGAACACCGTACCCGCGATGATCATCAAGTCCGCTTCTCTCGGCGTCCCTCGAATGACCTCGGCTCCGAAACGGGCTATGTCGTACTTGCTGGTGAGGCTTGTAGCCATCTCCACGTAGCAGCAAGACAGCCCGAAATTGAAAGGCCAGATGGAGTTCTTTCGCCCCCAGGCCAGCAGGTCTTCCAGACGACTGAGCACCACGTTCCCAAGGCTCGCGGTCCCTCGGGACACTTCCGGAAAAGGAACCAAACCGGAAAATGAATTCTTCTTCCGCATCATGGTTTTGGAATGTTCCTCAAAGAACCCGTGGCCGCTGAGTCTTTTTCATGTCCAGCGCTCCCACTTGCCAGAGGTAAACGAGGGCGGCGAGAAGCACGGCAATGAAGATCAGCATCTCGAGGTATCCGGGCCATCCAACTTCGCGGAGCGAGACCGCCCATGCAAAGATGAATGCCGCCTCCAGGTCGAAGATCACAAAGAAAACGGCTATCAGATAGAAATCTGCATCAAAGCGTATGCTTGTGGCTCCGGTCGGAGCCATACCCGATTCGTAGGCCTGGCCGGTTGTCCTTTCCCGGTGTCGCTCGCCCAGGCAATGGGACAGCCCCAGTATCGCGGCCAGCAGAGCGACTACTGCGAAGAAATAAAGCACAAATGGCCAAGAGGTTGTGTTCAGGGCGGACTCCTCAGCTGAATGCAACCAAATACAAAGCCAAACAGCGGGGGCTTGGCGGCCGAAATTTACGATGGTCGCTAACAAGCCGGTTGTCAATACCCAAGAATCACAATTTCACGACAGAGTCCTCCTGCTATAAAACCGGGCTTCCCCCTTTTTCGGATTGACAGCTCGGGCACTCCGCGCGATGTTAGAGGCTAGGGTAGCCAGTCGCATCAGATTCAAAATCTTGTCGTAGCCGGGATAAACGAGTTCCTTTCACGAAGGAGGCAGTCATGGCTTGGCTAGGAAAGTCATGGATAATGAGGCTTGGAGTGGTCCTGGTTGTATGCTCGGTGCTATTCGCTGGGGGGATGGCCAGTGCAGCCAACTGGGTGGGCTGGGACAGTTATTATTTCGGGCTCCAGGTCCGATATGACTCGGACGGCAACAACGACACCTCTGAGATGTGGTGGACGTGGTACCTGGCCTCGTACGGCGTCGTGGACTACGCGTATGTGTACGCATACTACGGGATGGGATTGGACAAGGCAACCAGTGCCTGGGGATGGGACGCGTTCGCCGACCCGCCGACCTTCTATCTGTACTACAGCTCCACGGACGGAGCGCTGGGATACTGCGACAATTATGACGTTTACCTGAACACGTACTACATGGCGTCCATAAACGCCTCCAACTGGGAGACCTTGCATACCGAGGCATGGATAAAGGGTTCGACCTTGACCCACGAGGTGTGCCACGTCTTCTTCTATCAGATGACCCTGAAGTCTATCTCTGCTTCGGCGAACGGCTACTGGTACAATCTGCTGACCGAGTCCATTGCGCATTATGTCGGCAACTGCCTGTGGCCGGTGCAGGATCCTGACGAGACGTACTACTGGCCAAGCACATGGCAGGACATCGCTAGCAAGGCCTACACATATTGGGGTTGGTCGAGCACCTCAGGTTGGACCAGCATCGGTTCATGGTCGGACATAGCGACCACTTACAACTTCGGCTACGACTACAGTTACGCCGACAGGCTCCATTTCTGGGCCTTCGGGTACTTCCTGGCCAATTACTATGACATGTGGTCAGGTTACACAGGCTATTGGGGCTCCAACGGATACAGCCCCCTGAACTCTAGCGGCTATGGCGGGTCGTGGAATTATGCACAAGTGTTGTGGCTGATCAGGACCGGTTACACTCCTCAGAACGCTCTGGCATACGTGTATAGCCCCAGCGGGTATTCGTACTCGTCCAATATGTACACTATGGGGGCCACCACGAGGTCCTTGAATTCAGCCTATTACTGGTACTGGTGGTATCTGGCGTATTACAGCTAATGAGTGCGCTCCTCAAGGAGAAAGAGGCGACAGCCATGAGGTTGTCGCCTCTTTTTTCGTTAAGAAGGCTTAGCATTCGTGGGCATAGATACGGTGCGGAATACGAAGCGGCCGTCCCCCGCCTATCAGTAGGACCGGCATCTTGCCGGTCCCGTCGGCGAATGACCGGCAAGATGCCGGTCCTACTAAACCCGTGCCGCGCCCCGGCCCGGAAAAATGCCACACCTAACCTGCGCCACGGACCACTTAGTGAGTCGCTTACCCGACTATGGGAGAATCATTTCCTGAGGCGTGCCTCGTTCTCCAGATACCAGGCGTAGGTGGCCTTCACCCCCTCTCTCAGGCCGATGGAGGGCTTCCAGCCCAGCTCCATTATGCGGCTGACGTCAAGGATCTTTCGCGGCGCCCCGTCGGGCATGTCCGGATCGAAGCGTATCTCGCCGGCGTAACCCACGACTTCTTTTGTCAGGTATGCCAGATCCCTCACGGAAATCTCTCGTCCGGTACCGATATTGATCACCTCGCCGGAATCATAGCTCTCCATAAGGAAGAGGCACCCGTCAGCAAGATCGTCAACGTGGAGAAACTCGCGGAGAGGATTTCCGCTTCCCCACACTTCGACGAACGCGGCCCCCGACACCTTGGCCTCGTGGATCTTTCGGAGCAGTGCCGCTACTACGTGTGAATCCTCCGGGTGAAAGCTGTCGTTGGCACCGTAGAGGTTCGGCGGTATGACCGAGATGAAATTGGTCCCGTACTGCTTGTTGTAGGACTGAGCCATGACGATGGCTGCGATCTTGGCTACGGCGTACGGCTCGTTAGTTGGTTCAGGTCTTCCGCTAAGCAACGCCTCTTCTTTGATGGGTCTGGCCGCGAACTTCGGGTAAATGCAGGAACTTCCCAGGACCATTAGTTTTTTCACTCCGCAAAGGTACGCGGAGTGCATCACGTTGGTCTGGATCATCAGGTTTGTATAAATGAATTCAGCTGGATACGTTAGGTTGGCATTAATCCCCCCGACCTTTGCCGCGGCAAGGAAGATCCAATCGGGTTTGAGGCCACGGATAAGGTCCAGGGTTGCCGTCTGATCGCAGAGGTCTACTCGCTCCGCGGGCCCTTCAATTATCGAGTACCCTCCCCGGGCAAGCCTACGCATCAGCGCGGATCCCACCATGCCGGTTGAGCCCGCAACGAAAACGCGAGGGCTGGAATCCGCTCCAGTGCTCATAGATAGCCTGCTGTTCGACAGAGCCTTTCTTTCTCGGCGTCCCTAAGGTCGGCCACAACCATCCTTCTCACAAGTTCCTTGAAAGAAACCTTGGGTTTCCATCCGAGCAGGTTGCGTGCTTTGGCCGCGTCGCCCAGCAGCTCGTCCACTTCCGTGGGCCTGAAGTAACCAGGATCCACAGCGACCAAGGTCTTGCCGGTCTCGCTGTCTATCCCTTTCTCCTCGATACCCTCCCCTTGCCATGCCACAGTTATCCCAACCTCTTTGAAGGCCCGTTCCACGAACTCCCGGACGGAGTGGTTTTCACCGGTGGCTATCACAAAGTCGTCCGGTTCATGGTGCTGGAGGATGAGCCACATTGCTTCGACATAATCGCCGGCGTATCCCCAGTCCCTCTTGGCGTTCATGTTGCCCAGATACACCGTGTCCTGCATCTCCAGCTTTATGCGGGCCACGGCCCGGGTTATCTTGCGGGTGACGAAGGTCTCACCGCGCATCGGAGATTCGTGATTGAATAGGATGCCGTTGGACGCAAAAAAGCTGTAAGCTTCCCGGTAGTTCCTGGTTATCCAGTACCCGTAGAGTTTTGCCACCCCGTAAGGGCTGCGTGGATAGAATGGCGTTGTCTCGTTCTGGGGAGTCTCCTGGGCCAGGCCGTAGAGTTCGCTGGTGGAAGCCTGATAGAAGCGCACCTTTTCCGTCATTCCAAGGATTCGGATTGCCTCCAGAAGTCTCAGAGTTCCCAGAGCATCGGAGTTGGCCGTGTATTCGGGTGCTTCGAACGAGACCTTGACGTGGCTCTGGGCCGCCAGGTTGTAAATCTCGGTGGGTTGGAACTGCTGGATGATCCTGATCAGGTTGGTGGAGTCGGTCATGTCACCGTATTCCAGCATGAAGCGCCGATCTTTGATGTGCGGTTCCTCGTAGATTTTGTCTATTCGTTGGGTGTTTATCAGCGAGCTGCGTCTCTTTACGCCGCATACCTTGTAGCCCTTCTTCAGGAGGAACTCTGCCAGATAGGCGCCGTCCTGGCCGGTTACTCCCGTGATGAGGGCCCGATTCTCGGAACTTAAGGACATGATTGCATCACCATGACTGTGTTGTTATTTGTCGGCATATTGAGGTATCTGCGCATTGTGATGCGCCGGCTTGAGGCCCGGATGCCTACTTTGCGGCCTGATTGCTCTCCACCACCACCTCGTCGCCGGGGTTCACACCGGACAGTATTTCTATTCTCTCGCCGGCAATAGTACGGCCGGTCTTTACGTACCGGACCTTGACCGCGCCTTTTTCCAGGACTTTCACGGTTTCCAGTTGGCCTACCACCTTCAGAGCGGCCCTGGGGACCACGATGACTTCCGAAGAAGTTGTCTGGAACGTTAGCGTCCCGTAGAGGCCCGGCCCCAGTCCCGGGGCCTCGGCGAAGGGCGCTTTCACAGTGATTGTTCTTGTTCTCTCGTCACGCTGGGGGACCATTTCCCGTATCGCGGAATCCTGCTTGACCCCCGCTGATTGCACTTCCAGCCGCGCCGGCGCACCCGGCCGGAGAAATCCCGCGTATTGCTCGCCCGCTGCAGCCACAAGCTCCAGAGTGCTGGGCATGTAGACGGTCATGAGGGGACGCCCCGGTGATGCCAGATCACCTACGTTGACGCTCCGTTCGGCCACTATGCCGTCGAAGGGCGCCGTCACGTTGCCGTAGGACAACAGGGTGCCGGCCTCGTCCAAAGCTGCCCGGGCCCTCTTTTCAGCCGCCTGGGCCGTTTCGTAACGCGCCAGGGCGTCATCATAATCCTTCTTGGCGATGGATTCTTTCTCGAAGAGGATCTTGAAGCGCTCGAAGTCGTTCCGAGCCTTCACCAGGTCGGCTTCGGTGCTCTCCAGGGCCGCACGAGCCTGACTCTCCCTTTCGGCCATCTCTTTGGTGTCCACGCGCAGCAGGACATCACCTTTCTTGACCTTGGACCCTGCATCCACATTCAACTCGATCACGTACCCGAGAATGCGGGAAGCCACCCTGGCCGTCTCCCGGGAGGACACAGTGCCAGAGACGGTGACGTCGCCGGCACTGCGGATGGCCTCGGCTTTGACGGTCCTTATGCTTCCGGCCTTTTCCGCGGGCAATAGGGTAGTTCCGCCGCCAACCCTCGAGTGGAATCCGCCTCGCACCCAGAACAGGAGCAGCACCAGCCCCACCAGCGCCAGAACAGCAATGACGATTTTGTTTCTATTCAAGGCGATCGCGCCTCAATTCTCCGTCATGACGTACTCGTCGTATTCGACCACGAACCGCAGCTTATGCTTCGCCTCTTCCTGGGCCAGGGACAGGAAAACGGCCTGAAGTCCCTCATCGTCGGTGGCCGCGGCAAGATCGGTGTACATCTTGAAGGCTTTCTTTTCCTTTTTCATGGCCACAATTAGCGCCTGCTGGTAATCCATACCCGCAGACGGTTCCACGTCCGTAAGATAGTCTCCTATCTTCAGGTCCAGGACCTTCTTCTCCGCCGCTATGAGTCTCTTGCCCGCCTTGATGTCCAGGAGCTTGTTCTTGTGGCCCACCTCTTCCTGTGCGAAATCCTTAAAGATCTTGCTCATCCACTGCCTGTCCATCTTGCCTGCCAGATCAGTATAAAACTGAGCAGCTTGCTCCTCCTGGGTTATGGCAAAATCAAGGATCTCGTCAACCGACTTCCACTGCTGCATTTCCGGACCTCCGTAAGTCTTTTTCGGCTAAGAAATAAGAACCCCGCCCCCGGGGAATGCCGATCACCCGCCCCGGGTACTTTCATTGGTTACGCTTTCGAGCGAGTCATGGTCGTTGCGAAAAGTAGTGTCGTTTCTCCTTACGTGAAATCCTCCCTTGCCCTCTGGAATCGGGACGAATGAGGGCGGTAAACAGAATCACCTTGGGAGTAGACTCGTATCAATGAAATCAGTACCGGGTCGCGGGGCGTTCGTCAAGAGCCTATTCCCCGCCACGACGGAGCTTCCCCATCAATAGGACTCGTCAGAAGCCAAATACTCGTCGGTGACCTTGCCCTTAAACAGATAGTAGACCCATCCCTGGTACACGAGGACTATGGGCACGAAAACGAGAGCCACAGCCAGCATGATCTTAAGCGTCATCGGGCTGGATGAGGAATTGAACGCGGTCAGACTGAACGCGGGATTGAGGCTGGATGGGTATATGTTGGGGAAGAGCCCCACCACGCCGAAGAGCACAGCGGTGACTATGGTGACGCTCGATGAAACCCAGGCCTTGCCCCAGGAGCCTGCCGCGATGAAGAACCTTGTAGCCAAGAGTGCGGCCACGGTTATCAGGGGGATCACAAAGAGCACGGGATTGGCGAGGTAGTTCCTGTAGAGCGGCGTGGCAAACCACGTATAAATCAGGAAGAGAACCGCTACCACCAACAGCACCGCCCAGATCTTGGCCGAAGCCGCAGCAGCCCTTCCGTGAAGAGGTTCCTCGGCTTTGATGGCCAGCCATATGGAGCCGTGCAGAACAAACAGAGCCACGAAGAGCACTCCGCCAAGAATGCCGTAAGGATTCAGAAGAGTCAGAAGCGTGCCGTGAAACACCCCCTTGTCGTCAAAAGGTATCCCTTGGAAGATGTTGGCAAAGGCAACGCCGAAAAGAAGCGCCGGCGTAAAGCTCCCGATGAAAAGACAGGTGTCCCATAGCTTCCGCCACCCTGAACTGTCAATCTTTCCCCTGAACTCCAGGGACACGGCTCGAATTATCAGGGCGAACAGTATCAGCAGCAACGGCGTGTAAAGCGTGCTGAACATCACAGCGTAGGTGGTGGGAAACGCGGCGAAGGTTACCCCGCCCGCGGTGATAAGCCAGACTTCGTTTCCATCCCAAAACGGGCCCATGGAATTATAGATGACCCGGACATCCCTATCTTCGCGGGATATGAAGGGCATCAAAGTCCCCAAGCCCAGATCGTAGCCATCCAGCATGAAATAGATTCCCCAGAGCAATCCCCAAAGTAAGAACCATATAGTTTCAAGCATTGCTCAACCTGCCTTTCCTGATCCGTCCCGCGGGAAAGCGGGCGTCCCGCGTTTCCCGATCACTTCTGTGCAATGTTGCTCAGCAATACGCCTCAAGCGGGCTCCGGTCCCTTTTTCGCTTCTCTGACCACCAGGGCGAAGGCAACCAATCCGAGCAGACTGTACAGCACTGTGAAAGCCAACAATGATATGGCCACCTGGGAGCCTGCTATGGGCGAGGCAGCCTCGGCGGTGCGCATAACCCGGTAGACGATCCAGGGCTGGCGCCCCACCTCGGTGACGATCCACCCCAGCAGACCCGCAATGTAAGGCAGCGGAATGGAGTACAAAATTATACGAAGGTACAGAGGACTCGATTCCAACTTGTTCCTCTTAAGGAACCCGATAACGGTCAGGATTACAAACAGGAAGCCGAGCCCGACCATCAGCCGGAACGAGACAAAGACAAGGGTCACCGGCGGCCTGTCCTCCTTTGGCCAGGACTTGAGACCCTTGAACTCCGCGTCCGCGTCGCCGTGGGTCAGCCAGCTGAGAAACTTGGGGATCTGCAGCGCTTCCACCGTGTTACGCTCATTGGCTTCGTCAGGAATCAGCAACATAGAGAACGGAGCACCTTTCACGGTCTCCCACTGAGATTCCACCGCAGCCAGTTTTTCGGGCTGTGTCGCGGACATTTCCTTGCCGTGAAAATCACCCACTACAACCTCTGACACCGAGAAGATCAGCGTCCAGATTAGCGCGATCCGAAAAGACCTGTGGAAGAAACCGGTGTGGCTCTTCTTCAGGATGTGGTAAGCGCTTATGCCCATGACCACGAAGCCCGCGACGATGTAACCTGCAAGGACGGTGTGAAGATAGGTCAGGATGGCAAAAAGCTGAGTTATGACCGCCCAGAAATCCGTTAGCTCGGCACGGCCGCCCCGGATGGCATAACCTACAGGATGCTGCATCCACGAGTTTGCCACAAGAATCCAATAAGCGGACATGTTGGACGCAATCGCGACTAACCATATGCAGGCGGCATGGAGCTTCGGAGAAACCCTGTTCCACCCGAAGGCCCAGATTCCTATGAAGGTAGATTCCAGAAAGAACGCCACGGTAGCTTCGATGGCCAGCAGAGATCCAAATATGTCGCCCACGTACTTGGAATAACCCGCCCAGTTTGTGCCGAACTGAAACTCCAGGGTTATCCCCGTCACCACGCCCACGACGAAATTGATGAGAAATATCTTCCCCCAGAACTTGGCCATCCGCTTATATTCTTCGTCACCGGTGGTGACGTACTTGGTCTCCATGATGGCCACCAGGATGGACAATCCGAGTGTCAGCGGCACAAATATGAAATGAAACAAAGTGGCAACAGCGAACTGCAATCGCGATAAAAAGACGACGTCCATCGGAGTTTACCCCCTTTCGCTGATGGTATCTCCCCTAGCTCAAGTATCCAACATTACCTGAACAAAGCGCCATTCTGCCCGAAACTCCAGCTGAAGCTCTCACTCGTTTGAAAGCGAAACGGCAGCCGGCCCTTCCCTCGTCCGATCCGCCGAATGGGCCTCCAGACGCTCCAATGCTTCGGTCGCAAGCTCTCCCACCTTGCGAGTGAGGAAGTGATCGTTGTGGTAGATCCGGACCTCTGTCCCGTCATCGCGCAGCTTCTCCAGCTTTCCCTTAGCCGCGACGCATCCCAGAACGCCGGCCAGCAACGCCGAGAAACCTCTGATCGCCGGATCGCCGGAATCGAGATATTTCGAGATGTGGTCCGCGGCGGGTTGGACAGGATCGGGCCGGACTTGAGCCAATCGCCACAGCCCCCAAAGCAATCCTCTCCGGAGTGCCTCGTATTCGAGGAAATTGCCTTCCTCGTCCAGGTAGGATGTCAGAATGGAGGAATATTCGCGGGCCAGATCTTCGTTGCGCGCCATGATCTCGCCCATTGCCTCGGGTGCGCCCCAGCCGATGCCTCCTGATTCGTCGTTTAGGCTCCACATCAGGCGCCTCATGATTACGCGCGCCGCCTCAAGGTCCCTCAAGGCGAGGCCCGAAACAATGGCCCCCATGGCGGAGACGGCCCTCCAGCGGACTCTCTCGTCATTGTTGAGGAGAAAGGAGAACAATGGATTCACTACCTGGCGGGCTGGAAGACTAAGGATTTCCTGACGGGCCTGACCAAAATCGTCCTGCCGGAGCAGGTCCAGCACCTTCTTCTTTAGTGCCCGGCCGCCTGTTGATACCATTGTCTCCACTGGTTGACCTCCGGGACTCGATGACCCAAGGAACCCGCCCTGGGGTCATTCATACTTAGTGCACGATGGCGTCAATACAGTTGCGTATACACAACGGGCCCCAATGATGGCGATGCCGCGGCCGGGTAGGGGCGGGGTTCATCCCCGCCCGGTATCCGAGTACCTGTGAGGCGGGCGGGGATAAACCCCGCCCCTACATTCAATACAGCGCCCTATGACCATGCTTCCGGGTGCTCCGTTGCGTAACCGTATTCATGAATTGGCCTACCTATCCCTTGATTTCCCTGGCGATCTCGCGGCCGAGTTCCACGCACTTCCTCAGACCCTCGTGGTCCGGAATGAACTGGAGGCTCACCCCTTGACCCACGACCTTCATTTTCATCTCCTCGAGGGCCTTGGTAATGAGCCGCACCGCCTCGCCGCTCCAGCCGTACGATCCGAAAGCCGCACCGATTTTGTTCATGGGGCGCAGTCCCTTCATGTAGCAGAGCATGTCCGCCATGCGAGGCAACATTCCATTGTTGAGCGTGGATGAGCCCACGATCACGGCCTTGGAGTCCAGGATCTCAGTTATCACGTCGCTGCGATGGTCCGACCTCAGGTCCATCAGCCGCGTGCTGATGCCGCCTTCGATGAGCCCGTCCGAGATTGCCTTTGCCATTGTGGCAGTGCTGTTCCACATGCTGTCATAGACTATGACGGCCTTTTGCTTGGGAATCTGCTTGGCCCAATCTGCGTACGCTGCCACTATCTGCATGGGGTTGTCACGCCAAATCAAGCCATGATCCGGAGCTATCATGCCTATCTTGAGGTCCAGTTGCCCCACCTGTGCGATGAGCTTCTCGATAAGCCCCGAATACGGCAGCAGAATGTTGGCGTAATACTTGGCCGCATGGGCCATGAGCTCGGCCTGGTTCACCTCGTCGTTGAACCGCTCGCTCGTCGCCCAGTGCTGGCCGAATGCGTCGCTGGAGATAAGCAGCTCATCTTCCTTGATGTACGAGAACATACTGTCAGGCCAGTGCAGCATCCTCGTCTCGATAAAGGTGACGGTTCGTTTCCCCAGGCTTATCTCGCGGCCGGTCTCGACCACCTCATAAGGCCAGTCTTCCCTGTGGTAATGCTCCAAGAGAGCCTTCTTGCCCAACCGAGAACAGAAGATCTTCTCGGGCTTGATTGTGTCCACCATTTCGGGCAACGAACCCGAATGGTCCGGCTCTACGTGGTTTATTACCAGGTAGTCTATCTTGGAAGGATCCACGACTTTGTGGATGTTGTGCAACAGATCGCCTTTGAAAGCCTTCTTGACCGTATCAAAGAGCGTAATCTTGTCGTCAAGAACCAGATAGGCGTTGTACGTAGTTCCCTTGTACGTGGAATAACCGTGGAAATCCCGAACGGTCCAGTCCACGGCCCCCACCCAGTTTATTCCTTTTTTCAGTTCAACGATGGTCCGCAACGTATTCCTCCGTGGTGATCATTCCTGTTGCCGGCGGCGTTGCCTCTCGACCCTCGCTCATGACGCGGCTTCCACCGATCCGGCGGGGTCGCGAGGCGACTGAACCGGCTACTCCGGGGAAAAAGAAGCCTTGTCGGCCCCACAAACCGGACAGCACCAGTCGTCGGGCAGATCATCGAAGGAAGTGCCGGCGGCAACACCATTGTCGGGATCACCAACAGCCGGATCGTAAACATAGCCGCAAATATCGCAAACGTACTTCTGCATGTTTTCCTCCTCAAAGATTTTCATGGAGCCTCTTCGCGAGGCTCAAACGGTCCTCATTTGCCCAAGATTCGCTTGCCGATCTCTCGGCCGTAATCCTGAGCCATTTGCATTCCGCCCTGAATGTTGGAAGATTTGAGACGCAAAGGCGTTCCCACCATCTCCATACTGAATATGTTCTGCATGGTTTCGTAGATCCGGTCCGGGGCTTCTCCGCTCCAACCGAAGGCACCGAAAGCACCGGCAACCTTTCCGTCCAGGCCGGCCTTGGCCGCGAGAAAAAGCATGGTCTTCATGGACTGCATCATCTCGCCGTGATATGTGGCCGAACCGAAAACGTAAGCGTCATAACCTTGGAGATCGTCCACATTGCGCACATCGGCTGCGTTGATAACCTTCGCGTCGGCTCCGGTAAAACGAACGCCCTCGGCGATATAATCCGCTATGCTCTGAGTCTGGCCGGATCTTGTCGCATATACTATTAGAACTCTTGGCATCATTTTCTCTCCTCATCGTGTTTGCGGCTTCTCCGTTGCCACCTCTCCGCCGAAATCGTATGCTTCTTTCATGGCGTCAGGATGGTCCACTATCGCGCCCTTCCCTTCAACCGATTTGACGAACACCCCACCCTCGAAGCTCATGTCCAGAGCGTCGTAGAAGTACTTGGCAACGAGCTTTGCGCCTTCGAAAACGTTGCCCCCTTTCGTCGCGCCCACGCAAATGAGGTAACCCCGGCCTCCATCATAGCTCCTTCGGCGCTCGGGGGCCTTGTTAAGCATCCGCTTGCACCAGGCCGCCTGGCAACGATCTATCAGCGCCTTCGCCTGCGACGTGATACTGTAGAAAAAAATGGGCGAGGCCAGGATGATCGCATCCGCCTGTTCAAGCATGGGATAAACCGACTGCATGTCATCGTTGACCACGCACTGGCCTGTCTTGTCGCAGCCGCCGCACTCTTGGCAACCGCTCATCTTGAGATCGCAACAACGGATGGTGGACACTTCCGCACCGGCTTCGGCGGCTCCCTTCAAGGCTTCATCCAGCAGGATGTCTGTATTGCCGCCCTTGCGAGGGCTGCCGTAGATTCCCAGAACTTTCATTCGTGACTCGCCTTTTCCTCTTGCGATCGTGAGCGGGGAGTTCCGTCCGCCGCTCGAGAACAGCCCGTCACCCGAGCCGAGGGTCCTGCCCTTTCATCCCGCACTCCGGGATATAACAGGTCGTGTTGACGAACTCGCACTTCTCCTTGCAGTCCGGACATGTCTCCGGCGGAGTCGCTCCGGCTTCCAATTCCACCGTGTACCCACACTTGGAACATTTCCACGTAATCTTTTCCATTGGCTTAGTCCTCCTTTGGAACAATGGTCCGCGCATTCAGCGCGATTTCTCTCCGGTCTTCATAAGCAATTTCAGATGATCCAACATATCCTGAATGGTTTTGGCCAAATACCATCGTCCGTTGGCAAAAACCCCGTAATCGGCCCCCATCATGGCAGATGCGAACCGCGTGGAATTGGCGTAGAAGAGCCACTGCTCGACCCACATCTTTTCTATGGCCTCGTCAAAAGGATTGGCGCTATCCGCCACTTTCTCCGACCACGCCTTTTGGAGAATTTCCGTGGCTGTTTTGGTCATCTCGTTTGTGGTCTTGATAGTGTTCTCGAACCGATCCCAGTGGCCCTCGATCCAGCTGCGACTGTGGCACGCGGAACAGACCTTCTGTATATTTTCTCGGCGAACCGCCATCTCCTCCTGGGATATGAGATACTCGCCGGCCGGTTCGCCGGTGAGCGCGGTGGCAAGCTGCATCCCGTCTTTGTTCTTTATGACGGCAGTGTCCGGGGAAATCGGATGCGGATGAGCGTACACCAGGCCCAGTATCCGCCACGGCAGCCGATCGCTCATCTGGTGGCTGCGCTGGGCTATCACGGCCCCGTCCGCGGCGACCAAGAGGCTCGCGTGGCACGCGGCGCAAGTGGGCGCTGTAAAATCCTTGCCCGCGGTCCAGGGCACTTCTTTGAAATTCCACTGATCGTAAACCGACGAGAAGATGTTGCCGTGTTTACTCACTGAATAGGCCTTGTACGCAGGGACATCCGGACCCTTGTGACATTGGGAGCAAGTGTAAGGCTTCCTGGCAATCTCAATGGCGAACTGATGCCTGCTGTGACACGCTGCACACGAGCCCTTGGTCCCGTCCGGGTTGTACCGCCCCACACCCTGGTTGGGCCACCCGGAAAGGATGGGGAACTCCATCTCGCCGAAGTCGGTGTCCTTGGTCTTCTTGCCCGTGACTTCCACCGCGGTCCCGTGGCAGTGGAAACATGAGTCCGCGTTGGTCTTTTCATCCGGATCGGAAATTTTGGTCCTAAGTCCTTCCAGCGACTGGACCCCGTTGACGGATTTCACCATCGCCTCATAGACCTTGTTGTCCGCGAGGTTGCGCCGCGCGTGGGACATAAGGTTCTTCTCGTACTGGGTGGCCTCCGTGGGATGGCACGTGGAGCAGTCCTTCGGGGTGACAAGCACGTGAACTTTCTGCTCCTGGTGTTCAAAGGTGTCCTTGTGGTCCCCGGGGTTCATGGTGTGGCATTCAGCGCAGCCTACGACCGTTCCTGCAAGCTTTTCGGGAACCTTGTCCGTTGAGACGCGCCGCGCGATTTCCGGTTTCTTGAGAGCCTCAGCCGGCGTGGTCCTGGAGTGACGGCTCCTCTTCCAGTCGTCCACAATGGCCGGCGTCACGGAGGTATGGCAGGAAATGCAGTCCTGAGTCGCCTCGCTCACCGGCGGTTCTTCGGCTCCGACAAACGCGGCCGGCCCCACAAGGCACAGCAGGATCACCACGACTCCATGCCTCAACAACAAACCTTTCATGAGAAGGAACCTCCCTCAAAGCCCACTATTGCATATCGGGCCCTACTTGGGCAGTTTCTCCAGTTCTTTAACGAGCTCCTCCAGACGAGGCATCTTGTTGATGTCGTGAACGTCCGCGTATCGCAACACTCCCTGCTTATCAATGACGAACAAGGCCCTCTCCGTAGCACCGTCGGATCTCAGGACGCCGTACTTCTCAGCAACGGCTCCGTGGGGCCAGAAGTCGGAGGCAACAGGGAACCAAAGCTTGCCCATCGTGCTCGTCCAGGCAAACAGAGACGGAATGTTGTCCACGGAAATGCCGATGAGGACCGCGTGGTTCTTTTCGAAGTAGTCCTTCGCGATGTTGTAGCCGGGCCATTGCTGGGAACAAACCGGAGTCCAGGCAGCCGGAACAAAAGAGAGCACAACGTTCTTTTTGCCCTTGAATTGCCCCAGGGAGACCTTCCCGCCGGCAACGGTCGGAAGGCTGAAATCAGGGGCAATGTCTCCGGCCTTCACTTTCACGGCGCTATCCACGGGCTTGAGCTCACCGGGGTTGTAGATCCGAGTGTCGCGGGGCTCCAACTTGATCTCGGCCATAGCCGCTGAGCATGACACGACAGCCACAAGGAACGTAATCAGGTACAGTTTTCTCGAATCCAAGCGCATTGCCTCCTCTACTTGGCCGCAGGCTGCCCGGGCAACTTCTTGAGCAGGTCATCCCGGCTCTTGAACTCCCCCTTCTGGGTGTAAACCGCTTCGAGTTTGCCGTCTTTGCCCTTTTTCAACACGACGAAGGTCGGTGTTCGGACCTGTTCCGCGAAACCCTTCTCTACGCGGAAATCGTCATCCGGCACCAGAGGGAACCTCACGTTGTATTTCTTCCTGTAGACATCAACCTCGAAGGGCGTGTTTCCGATGCCTATCCCGACCAATTTGATCTTTCCCTTGAGTGCCGGGTTTTTCTCGATGAAATCGTAAAACTCGTTCACAGCAGGGGCGGCCGCCTGACAAATGGGGCAATACATGCTGAAGACTTCCACTATGACCGTCTCGGCAGCGATCTGCCCCAGCTTGAAGCTGCCTGTGCCCGAAAGCCCGAGATATTTCGATTCGGCAGCACCACTGGGGACAGGGAATTGCAACTCCGCCAGGACCTGAACATCAACATCCACAGGCGGGGCCGACAACGCTACCCCTGAAGTCGAACTGTGAAGAAGGGCAATCATTACAATCAGAGTATAGAACTTGCTCATTCTCGCATGACCTCTCGTGTTCGGCAAATGAGACCCCTTGCAGTTTGCCGGCTGCACAGGTTCGCTCGTCTGTTCCGTTATCCTTGTGCCGAGGGTTTCAAGCAGCGCCACATTTTCTTGCCGGAACCGCACACCGGGCACTTCCAGTCTTCAGGAAGGTCCTCAAACTTTGTGCCCTTTGGAATCTTGCCTTTTCGGTCCCCGCGATCCGGATCGTAGATGCAGCCGCAGTTCGGAATCTGACACTGGTACATGTCTTCGGGTCTGGCCATTATTCCTCCGCGAGGGACTATGGCCGGTCCGGAGCAAGGGCGCGTCCCACCGCATAAGTCCTGGTTGTTAGGTTACTGTTAAACCAAGCCCCTTCACCCTGCCCGCGACTCGGTGGAACAAGGGACTCGGCTTCCCCCTGTCCCTTCGTGAGATGTGGGGTGAACAGAAAGTTGCAACCTGTTCAAGAGCTATCCGTTATTCGAACGTCCGTGATAATCGGTCCGGGGATGCCGAGCACTTGCCGTCACCCCCGACCCTCTTGAATCGGCCTGATGGCGTCACGACTTCCACAGGCCGTGAATATTGCAGTACTCACGCGCGGTGAACTCCCCCTGGACGGGGAAGAAGGCTTCCGGTGCCTCACCGGGCTTCAGGAACTGACGGTAAGCCTTTCCTTCGGCGATGATCTCGACCCATTCGATGTAGTGCTTTTCTTCCATGGGATGTGCCACACTGCCGACCTTTACCTTGAGCCCGCCTGCGACGGCTTCCTTGACCGGCACGTGCTTTTCTTTTGCAGCGTCAACCGTGTTTTCTACGAAGAGCTTCATGGGCTGGCCGCAACATACCAGCTCTCCCACGCCGGTGTGAAGCATTTCCACTATGTTTCCACACACCTCACACTTAAAAATCTGCAGCATCTCTGTCATCGTTTTGAACCTCCAGATAGTTGGATACCGTTGCTTTGAAAGTTGACCTTTTCGCCAAACACTTACCAGTTCTCTCCCAGCAACTCATAGTAGGAGCGTGGGTGAGCGCACGCCGGGCAGGACTCGGGCGCCTCGGAACCCTCGTGGAGATAACCGCAGTTTATGCACCGCCAGACCACCGGCTTGTCCCTCTTGAACACCCTTCCCGATTCCACGTTGGCCAGAAGGCCCCTGTATCTCTTTTCGTGTTGTTTCTCAGATATACTGACGGCCTCCCAAATCTCGGCCGCGGCTTCGAAGCCCTCTGCTCTCGCGATCTTGGCAAACCCGGGATACATGTCGAACCACTCGAAGTGTTCGCCGGCCGCCGCCTCCTTGAGATTCTCCGCTGTGGTTCCGATAACTCCGGCCGGAAAAGCGGCCTCAACCATGACATCGCCTCCCTGGAGCTGCTGGAAGAACCTCTTGGCGTGCTCCTTTTCCTGGTTAGCTGTTTCCTCGAAGATCTGGGAGATCTGAACGTAGCCTTCCTTCCTGGCCTGGGAAGCAAAATAGGTGTAACGGTTGCGAGCCTGGGACTCGCCCGCAAAGGATGCCAGAAGGTTTTTCTCGGTCTTTGACCCTTTCAGATCCGGCATAATTATCTCCTTTTCTTGTTAAGTTTCTTATTGTCCGACTATAGTCCGCCTGAACGAACTCCTCCTCCGACCTCGCCTGTTTCTGTCTTCCTTAGCGGTGACCAAGATGTCTGCCCGACCTCCATCTCCCTGACAGGCAGAGATTTGGAACGGGCTTTTGGTGGGGCAGGCATCTGAGACTGTCTCAGAATTTCCAGAAGGACCAACATCGTAGCACGATGTCCTGTAGGGGCGGGGTTTATCCCCGCCCGTTCTTCCAGGATTGATGACACGGGCGGGGATAAACCCCGCCCCTAC
>Ga0172375_10003893_pt1 | contig 22416 bp, 21 predicted proteins | sample LakKiv1m_FD_114537 | JGI IMG/M metagenome (GOLD analysis project Ga0172375, IMG submission 114537) | Freshwater microbial communities from Kabuno Bay, South-Kivu, Congo - kab_092012_11.1m | ecosystem: Environmental > Aquatic > Freshwater > Lake | place: Democratic Republic of the Congo... | reverse complement strand
TTCAGAAACAGCCGTTGGCGAGTTGAGGATTTCGGGGAGCATCTGCATGCTGGTCTCAACCGGCGCGGTGACTTCCGCGACGCGCTGGGAGGCCGCAGGCTGTGAGGCGCACGAGGTAACCAAAAGGACGAGGAGTAACAGTATTTTCCGCATATGGACTCACTTTCGCATCCAACCCGGACAGCAGGCTGGTTCCGCCAAAACAACTTTGATCTCATCTTTGAGCAGATCGGCAGCCTGCAATCCCATTCTACCATTTAAGACGTATTGGAACGCCAATATGTTTCCATCCGGCGACCAGTGCGGGGTTTCGGCGCGGCCTTCCGTAAAATGCGTGACCTGTTCGATCTCCCTGCCGGCGACGTCCACGATGTAAATATTACTGACCAGCACCTCCGCGGATTCGTTTGCGCGCGGTTCGTCCGCGTTTTCGCGCACGACAAACGCGATGTGATTTCCGTCCGGTGACCAGTTCGCGGCGTACCCATGACCGGCGTCCGCTTCCGCGAGTTTTTGCGGGTTCGAGCCGTCGGCGTTCATCACCCACAATTCCCCGACCGTGAAGGGGACTTGCGAATCCGGGATTTTGATGAAGGCAACCTGACTGCCGTCCGCCGACCAGCGCGCGAATGCAATGTAATTCAGCGTGTCTGCATACAACTGCCCTGCATTTCGACCGCTCCCCCTGGCAAGCCAGAGTTCGCTCCCGAAGCCCAGCCCGCGCGAGAAGGTGAAGGTGAAATCCTGTCCACCGGGTTCGGATGCGAGGTCGTAGGTCATTTCGTTGATGGGGATGACGTCGTTCCTCCCATTTGTGCCGGTGCGAATGATTTGCGGGTTGCCGATTGAATTGACCCTGAGATATGCGGCCCCGCCGTCGTTCGTCCATGCCAGGAAATGACTGTCGGCGTCTGAGTGGGCCGGGGTAACGGAATCGGTTGCCAGGTCCAGGAAGAGAACCGACTGCCCAAAGGAGCAGGAAAGTTCGACGGCGAGGAAAGTCCCGCGCGGCGCGGGGAAGATGTCCAGGAGTCCGCAATCCGGGGGAAGGGAAAGGGGATGTTCCGCGAGGGGTTGAAAATCCTCGGAGAGTTCGAGCAGGGCGGGGGGCGAAAAACGAAAAACGAAAAATGTAATTTGGGATGTTGAGGCCGGGACGGGGGCGCAGGCAAAGAGAAATGCCGCAAGGGCCAGGATGCGTAAAAGGCGGGACATGAAAGTATTATAATCGTCGCACAATCTGTAATCGCAAATCGGAAATGGGATCATGCACATACTTGTAACCAACGATGACGGCGTACAGGCGCCCGGACTTCTTGCCCTTGCTTTGGAAATGCGGAAACTTGGCAAAGTGACCGTGTTCGCACCCGACCGTAACTGGTCGGCTTCTGGCCATGTGAAGACGATGGATCGCCCGCTGCGCGTGCGCGAGGTCGTCCTTGCCGACGGCTCGACTGCGTTTTCATCGGACGGCGCGCCCTCGGATTGCGTCGCCATGCCATTACTTGGTTTGGTCGAAGACGATATTGACCTGGTGGTTTCCGGCATCAACCCAAACGCCAACATAGGCCATGACGTGACCTACTCCGGCACGGTCACTGCCGCGATGGAGGCGGTCATTGCGGGTGTGAAGGGCATTGCTGTCTCGCTTGATTCACCCGAGGGATATAAGGGCGTGCTGGATTATTCCACCGCCGCGACTGTGGCGCGGCGCGTGGCTGAACAGGTGATGAACGACGGCCTGCCCGAGGGCGTGGTGTTGAACGTGAATGTGCCGTGTCGAAAGGAAGGCGAACTCAAAGGATACATGGTCACGCGCCAGGGATTGCGCGTGTATCGCGACGCGCTCGACCAGCGCATCGATCCGCGCGGCAGGCCCTATTACTGGATCGGCGGCGAAGCGCCCACCGGGGTCGTCGAGGAAGGCACGGACTTCGGCGCGTTGAAGGAAGGCTATGTCTCGATCACACCGTTGCAACTGGACTTGACGAATTACAAGGCGATGGATGTGTTGAAGAAGTGGAAGTTCAAGTAAAAAGGAGCCTTCATGCCCTACCTTGCCTCTGATACACGCTACAACTCGATGCCCTACAACCGCGTAGGCCGCAGTGGATTGAAAATCCCGGCCATCTCGCTTGGCTGGTGGTACAACTTCGGCGGACTCGATATCTTCGAAAACGGCCGCGCCATTGCCCGCCGGGCCTTCGATCTCGGTGTGACCCACTTCGATCTTGCCAACAACTACGGCCCCCCGCCCGGTTCCGCCGAGGAGACATTCGGCCAACTTTTCAAACAGGATTTTCACCCCTATCGCGATGAACTCGTCATCTCCACCAAAGCCGGTTACGACATGTGGCCCGGGCCGTATGGCGAATGGGGTTCGCGCAAGTACATGCTCGCCAGCCTCGACCAGTCGCTCAAGCGCATGGGGCTGGATTATGTTGATATCTTCTACAGTCATCGCTTCGATCCTGAAACCCCGCTCGAAGAGACGATGGGCGCGCTCGACTCGGCTGTCCGCCAGGGCAAGGCCCTGTACTTGGGCATCTCCAACTACAACCCGGAACAAACCAAGCGCGCCGCGCAGATCCTGCGCGAATTGGGCACACCCTGCCTCATCCACCAGCCGCGTTACAGCATGTTCGATCGCTGGGTGGAAAATGGACTGCTGGATGTTCTGGCCGAGGAGGGCATCGGCGGCATCGTCTTCTCGCCCCTCGCGCAGGGACAATTGACCGACCGTTACCTGAACGGCATCCCTTCGGACGCGCGCGCCAGCAAAACTGTCCGCGTGTGGCTGACGCCGGGCGATGTGCAAAAGAACCTGCCGAAGATCAAAAAACTAAATGACCTGGCAAAACAGCGCGGACAGTCCCTCGCGCAGATGGCGCTTGCCTGGGTTCTTCGCAAACCGGCGGTCACGTCCGCTTTGATCGGCGCAAGCAGTGTCACACAACTGGAAGATAACCTTGCCGCCTTGAACAACCTCGACTTCGCACAGCATGAATTGGATCAGATTGAAGCGATCCTGAAAGGATAATCATGGGCTTTTTCAAGAAAATCTTTCCGGGCACCTCGCAACTCAAAACGAGTCAATATACATTCCACGTCAAATGCAATCGCTGCGGCGAAACGATCGAGGGACGCGTCAACCTGAGCAACGATCTTTCCGCAGAATACGAGGGCGGCGGTGAAATATTTTTCGTCCGCAAGATGTTGATGGGGAGCGGGCATTGCTTCCAGCAAATCGAAGTGGAAATGAAATTCAATGCGGCCCGCCAACTGCTCGAAAAACAAGTCCGCGGCGGGCAGTTCGTCGAATAAAACCGTTCATGCGAATCGCGAACAAAATCATCCTCGCCCTCCTCGCCGCGTTCCTTCTCCTTGAAGCCGCGTATTCCCTGCAATGGCGCATCGCACACGACGAAGCGCCATTGCTTTATGAAGCCTTCCTCATGCGCGCCGGGGACCGCGTCCCATATCGCGATATCTTCGATTTTCAAATGCCCGGCAGTTACGCGGCCTATTACGCGCTCGGCGCATTAAGCGGCTTCGATGATTTTCGCCTGCGCATCCTCGACCTCCTCATCCTGGCCTCGCTCCTGGCCGTCACGTTTTTGTTCATGCGCCGCTTTGGCGCAGCCTCCGCGCTCGCGGCTGTCCTGCTCTTCGGCCTGAAATATCTCGAGGGCGGCCCGTCCATGTCGCTCCAGCGCGAATATCTTTTCCTGCTTTTCATCGCGCTGGCGCTCTGGATCAACATGCGTGACGCTCTGACTCCCCGGCATCTCCTGCTGGTTGGATTTTTCTTCGGTCTATCGGCAGTCATCAAACCCCACGCATCGCTCGGACTCGTCCCCATCCTGCTCTTTGACATCGGGGGCAGGATCAAATCCCAAAAGATGACCCCGTTAAACGCCGCCGCGAGAAGCATTTTTCCCGCAACCATCGGCTTCGCAATCCCGGTTGTAGTTGTCCTCGCCTGGCTTTCCTTCACCCACGCGTTGACTCCCTTTCTCGAAATCGCCAAAAACTACTGGCCGTTGTACGCGCAGGTCAACGGCGAGATGGCGGTCAATGCCGGGACGGCGCGCTGGCTGTTCATCCTGAATCAACTCTGGCGTCTCGGCGGGAACGGCCTCTGGCTCATCCCCGCGTTGGCTGGCGTTTACCTCGTACCCCGGGATCAAAAAAGGAACGCTTATCTTCTGGCAAGTCTTGCCCTGTGTTACGCGATTTATCCGGCCTTTTCGGGACAATTCTTCCCCTATCACTACCTCCCGTTTGTCTACTTCATCATCCTGCTGGCCTCGCTTGCTTTGACTTTTCGACCTTCTTTCCTCTTTCCTCTTTCCTCTTCCATCCTTCTCCTTGTCATTCTTCTAAACATCCGCCCTCCCTCCGCCATCCTCCGCCAGATCGAAGGCAGACCAATAGCCGCTGCCGGCAGCCGCGCAGATCAAATTTCACTTTATCTGGCGAAACACCTCGAAGAAGGCGACACCGTCCAGCCATTGGATTGGACGGGCGGCGCCCTGCTTGCCATGCTGGAAACGCGCGCGCCCATTGCCACACCCTACGTATTCGATTTCTATTTTTATCATCATGTTTCTTCGCCCTATATCCAATCCCTGCGCGCGGACTTCCTGTCCGACCTGCAGGCATCGCGGCCGCGCTTCATTATCGAAGTCACCGCGATTGACAAACCGTGGGTCTCGGGCGAAGACACATCCCGCGATTTTCCTGAACTGCGCGTGTTTCTGGAAGGGAACTATTCCGTTACAATTCAAGAAGATGATTATGTAATTTATGAAAGCCATTAAGGTCGTTGCCCCGCCAAAGTGCGGCGGGGTTGCGAGGGCATTCTTTGCCCGAAGCAAACTCCTCGCAATGGCATGTACTGAATTTCCAATGCAAGTCCGCTGGTTATACCGCATCACCTACCTTTACCTCCTCCTGCCCTTTATTCTCTTTTGTTTGGGCTGGTTGAGGCTGTCCATCGCGCTTCCGATTGCAGTCTTGATGTTTTGGGCGCTCTGGCGATTATGGTCTCAAGACTCTGGTGATTCCGCCCCGGAACAGAAGTCTCTGAGTTTCCTGCTTCCCGCCATCTTCATCGCCGGTCTTTGGGTTTTGCTCTCCGGCGTGGGCGGATATGCCTTCCAAAACTGGGACCATAACTGGCGCAACGCGGTTTTACGTGACCTGGTCCACTACGACTGGCCTGTCGTTTACTCCGCCCCCGAACGCGGCCCGATTAAGATGCTGGTCTATTACGCGGGTTACTGGCTTCCCGCCGCGCTGGCTGGAAAACTTTTCGGGTGGAAATTCGCCAACTTCATCCTTTTCGCGTGGACATGGCTTGGCGTTTTCCTCGTCACCTTGCATCTCAGCCTGAAACTCAAGACATCCGCGACAAAAGCCATCCTTCTGCTCATCCTCTTCAGCGGCATGGACGCGCTTGGCGTGCTCCTCCTTGCCGAGGACTATCCAGCCCTCTGGCCTCCCATTCAGCACCTTGAAATCTGGGGGGATAGTTTGCAATATTCCTCCTTCACCACGCAATTGTTCTGGGTGTTCAACCAGGCTGTTCCTGCGTGGTTGTGCATGGCTCTTATTTGGGATGATGTTGCTGCGGGGAGCCGTGAAGATATAAAATTGTTTATCTGGTCTCTCTGCCTCTTCTCCGCCCCGCTCGTCTCCATTGGATTACTTCCGTATCTGCTTATCGGGTGGGTTCAACAAATGCGGGTTGGTTTCAACTCTTTTCTGAAAGGCCTTCGTCCCGGCCTGCTGCTTGCCGGCGCGGTGATTTTCGTCATCTCATATCTCTTCTTCTCGTCCAACGCGGCGGCCCAGGAACGTGGATTTCAATCCCCTGCCTTGAAGGATGTCGTTGCGTTCTTTCTGCTCGAAGGCGGGATTCTCTGGCTTCTGCTCGCGCTGCATTTCCGGCGTGATCCGCGCTGGATGGCGACCGGCATCCTTCTCTTCGCCATACCTTTTGCCCAACTTGGCTCCGGGCGTGATTTTGTGATGCGCGCCTCCATCGCCCCGCTGTTTTATCTTATGATGATGACCGGCGAAATTCTTTTCCAATCCGCGCCGCGCGTTTTGCGCATTGCGTTTTACGTATTGCTTCTCCTCGGCGCGCTGACTCCGCTGTACGAAATCAACCGCTCCGTGTACCGAACGTACGAATATTATTTTCTGCTGGATGAATCGCAACGTATCCCGCTCCCATCTGAACCATCCACACATCTTGAACAGGGCGGCGCTCCCGAGGCGGAACATCCCGGCGCACTGGCCGCGGACGATATTCAAACCCTTGCTTTGATGGACGACAAACTGACAAAAAACTTTATTGCCAATGTGCGGCAATCGCTGTATTATCGTTATCTCGCGCCGCAATGACAGGTCAAGGAGAATCTCATGCCCGGCTTTTCCTCCCCACCCAACCCACAGGCTTATTACCGGCAAGTCTGGGAGATTGCCCGCCAGATCCCGCGCGGCCGCGTTGCCACGTATGGCCAGATTGCAAAAATAATCCCGCCGCCGGTGGGTGTGGAAATCGAAACCTACGCGGCCTTTGCCCCGCGTTGGGTGGGCGGCGCGATGGCGGCCTGTCCCGATGATGTGCCGTGGCAGAGGGTGGTCAACTCGCAGGGAAAGATCAGCGAACGCCCGGGCGCGGAGAGGCAGCGTCAACTGCTCGAGGAAGAGGGGATTGAGTTCGTGAAGGATAAGGTCGACTTGAAAAAATATGGGTGGAAGGGTTTGAACGACGATGCGCCGGTACAGGAGAGCCTTTTCTGATGGAGATAACGCCAAGTCGCAATGAATTTGACACTCTATCTTTTTGGCGCGCATACTATACTTCCATTAATCTGCTGCCGATTGTTACAGAGAGTGGAGATTTCCCATGTATATCTTTCAGGTCCATCACTATATCAAGCCTGACCAGATCGAGGTTTATAAAGCCGCCACGCTTGAGAATGCGCGCAGGACAATTTTGGAACCCGGTATCCTCCGCTTTGACATGTTTCAGGATACGCAGAATCCCGCGCACTTCAGCCTGTTGGAAGTGTATCAGGACCTGGCGGCGCGTGACGCTCATCTTGAAACCGATCATTTCAAGACCTGGCGAGATGTCTATCTTCAAACGCAGGAGCGCAAAGGGAATGGAGATGAGTTCAACGCGTTATTCCCCGACGAGAATATGTGGCTGAAAGGTTAGATTATTTCGTCAACTCAACCACCAGCGTATCCAGGGCCAGTTCCAGGGTGATCTGGCTGGTCTTTACATCCTCGTCAATCCTCAGTAATTTCCGATAAATGCTTTCGAGTGATTCAATCGAGAAGCGCCCGGCTTGTCCCGTTGTCTTTTCCGCGACATACGGATGCACGCCCAATGCGCGCGCGACGTCGTCCTTGTTGCCGCGCCCATCCAAAATTTCACGCGCCTGGATCAGCAACCGGAACTGGCGCACGACCATGCCCCACAGCGAAAAGGCATCCTCGTTTTCAAGCAGGCGGTGGAGCAGGTGCTGCGCGGACTTTCCGTTTCCCGTGGACAACGCGTCGACAAAATCGAACACGCTTTGCTGTGATGTGACGATGCAAACCGCTTCCACATCGGACCCTGAAACGGGCCGCGCCCAATTGACATACGCCAGCAGTTTGGCAATTTCCATTCCCGCCTGGCGCGTGTCCGTCCCGACCATCTCGGCAAGTTTCGACGCGGCCTGGGGATCGATCCTGCCGTCTTGACGCTTTACCTCGTTGGTGATCCAGCCGGGCATATCCTTTTGCCGTGGCAGCATGAAGGCCTGCGTTTTGATCGTTTTGTCATTTTTCCCCGCCCATTTCACCAGCCAGTGCCTTTCGGCCTCCTTCGGTTCCACCATTTCATGGATGACCAGGCGCGCCGTGTCCGGCGTATTGCCGATGAACTCCTCGAATTTCTTGCGCGTGGACGGATGGTTGTACTTCGCCGACGGATTCGAAAGAATGACCAGGCGCTTCGGCGCGAGGAACGGCATGGCGTTGACCGCGTTGTTCAGTTCATCCTCGCTCATCGTGCGCGCTTCGAGCCGCGCGGTGTTCATATCCGCAGTGCTGGGATCGCTGAACTCGGACTCGTAGTCCTTGATTTTTCGCGCAATCGCGAACTCGTCGTTGCCGTGGAGGAAGATGACGTTGGGCATGGGATGCGTTGGATGTTAAACGTTCAACATTAAACGAGGCATTTTCTCTATTTTGTAATGACGCGATGCACGTTTTCGTTGACGGGGACAATGTCGATGATCTTCATGTCACCCAGGTCCGCTTCGGTGGTGATGTTGGCCTGGAGCCAGGGACCGGCGGGCTGACTCAACAAATACCCAAAAGCCGCAAAGACTACCGCAAGCGGGATCAGCCAGAGCCGCCAAAAGGTGGATTTTGCCCCTCGAAGCGGCAACCATGCAAAGGTCCCCGCGAGAAGCACGGTGGCGGCCATGTTCGTGCCACAGCCCGCGTGAATCGCCAATCTGCTTTCGCCGCCGCGCAGGCGCGTCATCGCTTCGGTGGCGGATGTCCAGATATCCTGCGTATCGAATCTTCCAATCAGGAAAAAACCCGTCGGGTTGGAATGTCCCGCCATATGCTGGCTGGGATATTTGCGGGTGAGGATGTGGAGTGTGGCATGTTCGAGCGCGTGATTGCGGCGGGTTTCCAAAATCAGGGGAAGGTCGAGGAGCATGACTTGATTATAGCGTTAAAGTAAACGTGATACGGAATTTGTAATTTGGCGCGCAATACTGCCTGCCGTCCCCACATCCCTCAATGATTGGCATTTTCCAACTGTTGATATGTCTGCAAAAGACTGATCAGGATCTCGTCTGTGAAGGTGTGTATTTTTGCGTACATCTCTGTCGCCTGGTTGGACGGCACATGCGCGTCGCTGTAGACTTTGATGACCGATTCGATCAGCGTATCCCTGAAAAACAAAAACGCTTTGGCGGCGTCCACATAATTGAGCTGGTAGCGGCGGGCGCGCGAGGCGTATTCGTATCCGATGGCGTAGGCTTCGGACGACGCGTTTTTCCCCCCAGCCGCGGCGTAATTCATCAGGCCCTGGAACAGGGAGCGCGCGCTCGAACGATATTGAGTGCGCGCTTCGTCGTCCAGTTTCTCATACCATGATTCGGCTTGCAGACGTTCCTCCGAAATTTGCATGCGGACATTTTTCACGACTTCGTTCATCATGCCTTCGGGTTCGACCACGTTCGCGCGGGACTTTTTGTTTGCCTCCGACCAAATCAGCACTTCACTGCGCCGATAGCGGCGGTGTCCGCCCTGTGTGCGATGCACGGGCAGAACGCCCTTGTCGGACCAAAGCCGCACGGTGCCTGGATGTACCCCGAGCAGGTCTGCCGCGTCGCTGAGGGAAAGCCATTCGTCGATCATGCCGTTGTTACTCCGCCGCAAGCGCAACCTTCTCCACAAAAGATGGTTCCCCGGCATTTTTTCGGAATTTTCCAATATCGATGCGCGTGAGCATGATCGCGGCAATGAGCAGCATCACGGCCTCGATTGCGAATACGACAATGTATCCGGTCACAGCCGCGCCTGTGACCTCGGTCACCAGGTCGCGGACAACGCCGCCGAGGATGGATCCCGTCAACCTGGACAATGCGTTCGAGAATCCGTATGCGCCGATGAAGAGACCAACCTGCCCGGGGATGGTGAGGTCGAACATGAGCGCGAGATTGGCAACGGTGGAGAGTCCCGTGCCGATGCCGAGGATGGTCACGCCTGTGTAGAAGATGTTTTTGTCGAGCATGAGGCCGCTCAGAACGATGGACATAAACCCGAGCAATGCACCGACGTTGCCGATTTGCGCGACGACGCGCTTCGCGACGCGGCCTTCGAGTAGTCCCGCGATGATGATTGCTGCCAAAACGAACGTGCCCCAAATGGACGTGATGCGCGTGGTTTGGGTTACGGTCAGGCCGAAGGCCTCGGCGCCGAAGGGTTCGAGCAGGACGTCCTGTCCGAGGATGGCGGCGAGCAATAAAAGAAGGTAGATGAAGAAGGTGCGCGCGACGGGATTGGCTGTGATGGCTGTCGTCATTTCTTTTACGGTATATGCCTCGGACGCGCCCGGGAGGGAAATGTTTGAGCGTGGTTCCAGCCTGATGAGGCCAAGCAGTCCCAGGGTCAGGGCGGAGGCGGAGACGTATGCAAAGGCGCGGATCAATGCTTCGGGCGTGTATGGGTCGACGAGGCGGGAGAGTCCAATCGCCGTCGCTATGATGGAAACGATCATCATGAACCACATCGTTGCGATGGTTTTGCCGCGCCCTTTTTCGCCTGAGATTTCGGCGGCGAGGGACAGATAGGAGACGCTGGAAAGGTTATAGCCCATGCCCCACGCGCCGAAGGCGATGATGCCCGCCAGAATGCCGGGACCGGGATTCTCGTTTATGAGGAATGCGACCTGCGGCGAGACAAGCATACCAAGCGCGCAAAGCACGAGACCCGCGAGGATGTATGGCGTGCGGCGGTAGCCAAAGACGGGGTGCCTGTCTGAGTATGAGCCGATGGCGACCTGGATGGGGGCGAAGAGGAATGGGAGCGATGCAAGGATTGCAACGAGGGTCGCGGAGATGGCGAGTTCCTTGATCATCACGCGGTTGAGCGTGCTGTTGATGGGGACGAGGGTCATCGCGACCGCGACGTGGATGAGTCCGAGCTGGAAGCGTTTGAGGAACATGGTTGGATGAAGGATGAGACGATGAGAAAAAACCTGTTTGTGTTGCCTGTTCTTGTTGGCTGGCAAAAACAGGGAAGGGCCTTTATGAGCGCCCGCTTCTGAAATACTGTATTGTATGGTTTGGAGTGGGAAAGTCAATGTAGATTTATGTAGAATTTTACTAGAGTTTTGTGGGCCTGATGGATGCGGTTTTTTGAGTACAATACACGAATGGAAAACGCAGGAGAACACAAGAACGCACTTCATCTGTTTGGCGGCATCGAAGGCGGCGGGACGAAATTCGTCTGCGCCGTGGGTACCGGGCCTTTTGATATTCGGGCGGAGGTTCGTTTCCCAACAACAACCCCGAATAAGACATTGGATCAAGCCATCGCTTTCTTCAAGGAACACGATCATTTGGCGGGAATCGGGATCGCGAATTTTGGCCCCCTGGACATCAGGAAGGATTCCCCAACCTATGGGCAGGTCTTGCCGACTCCAAAGCCACATTGGTCAGGCGCGGACGTGTTCGGGAAATTGCGCGGCGCATTCGACATCCCGATTGGATTCGATAACGATGTGAATGCGGCCGCCCTGGGCGAACATCTCTGGGGTGCGGGGCAGGGACTCGACACCTTTATTTACCTCACCATCGGGACCGGCATCGGCGGCGGCGCCTTCGTGGAGGGAAAATTATTGCATGGTCTGCTGCACCCCGAAATGGGACACATCCCTCTTCCGCACGATCGTGAGCGTGATCCATTCGACGGCATTTGCCCATTTCACGGAGATTGTTTCGAGGGACTTGCCAACGGACCCGCAATGGAAAAGCGCTGGGGTCAAAGTGCTGAGAAATTGCCGAAGGATCATCCCGCCTGGGACTTGGAAGCGCATTACGTTGCCCACGCGCTTGCAAGTTATGTCTACACCATCTCCCCAAAACGGATCATCGTGGGAGGCGGCGTGGGGTCAAACCTGCATCTACTGAAAATGGTCCGGGAGAAGACTCGCGCGCTCATCAATGGATATATCCCCTCGCGGGCAATTCTGGATGAAATCGATACCTTCATTGTGCCACCCGCGCTTGGGAATCGTGCCGGTGTGGCAGGCGCGCTTGCTCTGGCTCAACAGGCGTTTCAAGCCACATGAAGCGGGAAATTTTTAGTTCGTGGCTGATCTGCCCAAATGAACCAACATGGACGCGCCGGTCTTGATTCCCATGATAAATCGCTCCACTTCCATGTTTTCGTTCGGCGCATGATTGGCTTCATCGGCATTGGCATAGGGGACCAGGAACGTGGGCAATCCCAGCGTCTTGGTGAAGACGTAGTTTGGCAGGCTTCCGCCCATGGCCGGTACGATTTGCGGCTCCCCGCCCTGCGCCTCAACGATTGCATTCCAGATCGGTTTTGCAAACGGGGAATCCAGCGGCGTCTTGGATGGGTCCATTCCTCCCTGGCGGATGAATTCGACGTCAGGCGCGAAACGTTTGACATGCGCTTCGACTTTCCCAAAGATTTCTTCAACCGATTGTGCTTCAACCAGACGAATATCACACTTGGCAACCGCCTCGTGCGGTAAAACTGTTTTGGAGCCCTGCCCGCCATAGCCGCCATGCAGGCCGTTGATGGTCAGGGTCGGCCATAGAGCCAGCCGGTCAAAGAAGGGGCGTTCGATTGGCTCATCGAAGCGGATCAGCCCCAGGTCGCGTTTGACCGCTTCGACATCCACCGGAAGATTGGCGAGCGCTTCATTCTCGAGTTCAGTCGGCTGTTGGACATTGTCGTAAAAGCCGTCAATTGTGATCCCGCCCTTGTTGTTCTTCATGCTGGCGAGCAGGTGCACCAGCGTCCAGAGCGGATTTGGAATGACGCCGCCCCAGTTGCCGGAATGCAAATCTTTATTTGCGCCGCGCGCCCGCAGTTCAAAAGAGACAATACCGCGCACGCCAAACTCCAGCCGCGACTGCCCGCTCACATCCACTGGCCCGTCGGAAATGATGACGAGGTCTGCGGATAGTTTATCCCTGTGCTTGCTGACGAACGCAGGCATGTTCGGGCTGCCGACTTCCTCCTCGCCTTCCAGCAAAACAATGACATTGCAGGGCAGTTTACCGGAGCAAGCCAGCAGGGATTCGAGCGCGAATAATTGGGCCGAATGTTGTCCCTTGTTGTCACCGACGCCGCGCGCGTACAAACGTCCATCGCGAATGGCTGGCTCGAATGGCGGCGAGACCCAGGCCTCCAGCGGATCGGGCGGCTGGACATCATAATGGCCATACAGGATGACGGTCGGTTTTCCCGGCGCGTCGTTCCGCCTGCCAAGCACCACAGGCCAGCCGGCGGTGGGGATGAGTTCCGTTTCCAATCCCAGATGTGTCAACCACCCGGACAAATATTGGCCGGTCTCGGCGATTCCCAGCCCATGTGCGCTGATGCTGGGCTGGCGCAGGTAATTGCACAGACGCTCGATGAAAGTTGAACGATTTTTTTCGATGTAATCAAAAATCACCGGGAGGTCAAAGGATGAATGCTGATTGGTCATGGCAGTTCCTTTTTTGGCTCTCCCGTAATTAACGGGAAAGAGCCTAAACACAAAGGACACCAAGTACACAAAGGGGAAAAGGCGGTTAATTTTACGGGTGTTTTTCCTTCGTGACCTTCGTGACCTTTGTGTCCTTCGTGTTTGAAAAGGTTTTCCCGTTAAAAACGGTGGAACCTCTTTTTTATTTGCCTTCCTGTTACAAAATGATCCCGCCCGGGTCGCGCATGTCGGGGTTTTCCGAATGGAAGCGATATATCCAATCGAGATTTCGCATCCATTCGTAGAACAGACTCTTGGCGCTGACGAGGATCACCCCGGCATTTTTCATGCGGGCCAGCCCGATCTCGTGCCCATTTTGCGGCGAGCCGGTTGCATCCGCGACGACGGCCACGCGATATCCCTTTTCGAGCAGTCCCAGCGCGGAATGGGCCACGCAGACATCGGTTTCCAGCCCGATCAAAACGGCTGTCCTGCGGCCGGTCCCTTCGACCGCGGCCAGGATGTCAGGCTGGTGCGCGAGGCCGAAACTGCTTTTGTCGAAGACCGCTGTGCCGGGCGAAAGAGACTGGAGGATGCGCGGGGACACCGGTTGCCCGCCGGCTTCCTCCGCAGTGACAACCAGCGGGATGCCCCTCCATTGCGCCACCGCGATCAGCCAGCATGACCGCCTGACAAGCAGTTCACTTTCCGGGGCGGGTAGTTTCTCCAGGAAATGGTCCTGAATATCGATTACGATGAGGACAGAGTCGTCCGCTTCGAGCAGGGATTGTGACGTGTTCATGGGAGTTTCTTCAGCATGAAAAAACCGCCCGGCATTACAGGGATGCCGGGCGGTTTCCAGGTTTACACTACACTCTCGGCCACAGTTTTTCCATACCCCATCAGCGCTTTGACCATTTCCGGCGTTCTTCCCTCCGCGTACACACGCAGGACAGGTTCCGTGCCGGACGGGCGGATCAACAACCAGGAGTCGTCGGCCATGATGTATTTTACACCGTCGCTCTGGCTGATCTCGGCCACGCTTTGGCCGCCGATTTCCTTTGGCGCTTTCTTTGTCAGGAATTCAGTCATCTCTGCCTTGGCAACGGGACGGCTGAGGCGCAGGTCGGTGCGTTCATAGTACGCGGGGCCGACGTCTGCCAGCAGGTCATCCACCATCTCGACCAGGGTTTTTTTGCCGGCCGCGATCATCTCCACCAGCAGTAGCCCCATGATCGGGCCGTCGCCTTCGGGGATGTGTCCCTTGAACGAGATGCCGCCGGATTCCTCCCCGCCGATCAGCACATCCTCCTTCATCATGTAATCGGCAATGTGATTGAAGCCCACGGGCGTTTCATGCAATGTCAAACCGTAGCGTTTTGCCAGGCGATCGATCATACGCGTTGTCGAAACTGTCCGCACTACCGAGCCGGTCCAGCCGCGTTTTTCCACGAGATACTTAAGCGATAATGCAAAGATTTTGTGCGGGTCGACGAAATTGCCGCGCTCGTCCATCGCGCCGATGCGGTCCGCGTCCCCGTCTGTGACCACGCCGAAGTTGCCCATGCCGGAACTCACTGCCGAGGCCAGCGCGCCGAGGTTCTTGGCGATGGGTTCGGGATGAATCCCGCCGAACCCGGGATTCATCTCACCGCGGATCTCGGCCACTTCACATCCTGTGCCTTGCAGGAATGACTTGATCACGCCGCGCCCCGAACCGTACATGGCATCCACCACGAAACGCTGGGGGTTGTCGGCGATCACGTCGGTATCGATCAGGGTCCGCAGGTGATCGAAATACGCAGGCAATGGGTTGAAGCGTTGGATGAGTCCCATCTCGCGCGCCTTTTTGAAATCCATCAAATTTGGACCGCGCGCCTGCTGTTCATTGTCGTTGATATAAACTTCCACTCTTCGGCATTGTTCCGATAAGGCAGAACCGCCGAACGCGCCCTTCAACTTGACTCCGTTATAACGCGGCGCGTTGTGCGAAGCCGTGATCATCACCCCCGCGATGGCTCCCAGTTTTTTGACCGAAAAAGAAATGGCCGGTGTGGGCGAATCGGACTGCGCCAGCAGCACGGTAAAACCGTTTGCCGCCAGCACGCGTCCCACCTCGCCCGCGAAACGGTCCGAGAGGAAGCGCGTATCGTAACCGATCACGATCTTCCTTGCATCCGGGGTCGGGCCGCCGTTGCTGGATTTGTCCCAGTGTCCCGAAGCGACCGCGTCGGCAATGGCCTGCGCAACGATGCGAAGGTTATCGAAGGTAAAAGTGTCTGATATGACGGCACGCCAGCCGTCGGTGCCAAAATGAATGGGCATGTTTTCTCCTGAAAAACCCTCTCCCCGGGGGGATGGGATGGTTTATGGCGCCGGTGTGATTTCTTCGGTTGGGGTAAAGATGGGTGTGGCTGAAGCATCCCAGTTGGGAACGGGCGTTGCATACAACAGCGTCGATTGAAGGATCCAGCCTTCGATCCGTACGCCATTCTTGGTGGCGATCACGTGCGCCCAGGCCACGCCGTTTACTTCCTGTACGTCGGGCAATACTTCCACGATCGTGTTGTTGTCCAGGGTTGCCAGGTATTTTCCGTTGGGTGTTTTTCGCAGGTTGGCCCCGCCGCCTTCGCCGGACGCGATCTTTCCATAAACGGGTGTCGGCTCGATGGTCAACGTGATGGTTGGGGTTTCCGTGGCGGGCAGGGTCACATCCAATGTCAGCGGCACGGGGCTGGGTGTGATGCCTTCCGTCGGGGTCGGCGATGCGGTCGGCCCGGCTGTCTCTGTCTCGGTGCGCGGCGCGGCGGATGCAGGCTTGGGTGTGGATGAAGGCACGGGCGTGGGGACCAGTTCCCCGGTCGGGGATGGAAGCGTGGGCTGGCTGGCCGGGGTCACAGCGCCCGCTTCATTCGCGGACCGTAAACCGGGTCCCATCAACAGGAGGAGAGTCCCCACGATGACCGCTCCCATTAAAACGCTAAAGATCATGCCTGCGGTTGTGGGGCGGAGGCGTAACACAAAAAGTGTTAATAAACCGAAGAGGCTGGCAATGGCGAGATGGGTCAGAAAGACGAGCACACCCTGCGGCCAGATGCCCTGCACGCCCGAACCCAGGCCAAAACCCGCCGCGCTGACCGGCAGGAAAAATGAATAGGCAACGATGACGCTGGGAAGGGTGGGCTTTTCCTCCGAACGCACGAAGGATGCGATCAGTGTGACTGCGCCGAGGACAAGCGCCGCGATTTCGGGAATCCACAATCGGCTGTGGGTGAAGGCGTAATTAAGCGTGAGGGGCGGGAAGACGCGCGAGGCGAAACCGGTCATCAGGCCGCTGAGAAATACCAGCGCCGCGCTGATCAGCAGGGCCATGAACGTCTCGAAGAAGAACCGGGGTGAGCCGGTGAGAATGGAAAGCAGTAAGCCCACCCAGGGAGTCATGAGCGGGGCGAGCAAAATTCCAAGCAAAAGCACGGCATGCGAGTCGAGCATGAAGCCGAGTCCCAGCACCGCGCCGCAGAGAATCGAAAACACGAACAACTCGTAGGATGGAAAGGCGCGCTTCGACAACCCGGCGATCAACACGGCTTGTCCCTCCGCGTCGGTTGGGATCATTTGCCGGCGGGTCACGCGCCTGCGGCGCGCGCGGACCGCCTCAGGACGTTCCTGGTGCGGCTGCGGTTCGGAAGGGATGATGGGGTCTTCGGAATAAGTCATGGTTAAATGGTTGTGTACACCGTTCCGAAGGTCTGGGCGAAAAGCGAACCACCCTTCGGGACGTTCTGCATAAGATGGGTTATTTTCTCAAACTGGCAATGATCCGCAGGGGCTTCTCGAACAATTCGAACGCCGCGAGGATGTTCGGCATGACCAGGTCGCATGCCAGCAGGGTTTCCTTTGCAACGCCTTCCTGTGACATGACGCAGATCCCCAGTTTCGCCGCGGCAAGCATGTCCGCGTCGTTCGCTCCCTGTCCCATCGCGGCAACCTTGTCCTGCCCCAGTTTGCGGACGTACTCCGCTTTTTGTTGGGCCTCGCCGCCCGGTGCGATGCGGACAGCCGTCAGCCCAAGCTGCCCGTCGATGATGGACTGGCGGCCATGTGTATCCGCTGTGAGCAGGTGAACGGTCAACCGGTCGCACAGGGATGCGATCCGTTTTGCAACGCCCTCGATCAACTGGCCGTCCATGGCAAGCGTGCCGTTGACGTCGGTGACGAGGTGTTCCAATTCCAAAGTTCCGAGGCCGGGAATGTTCAATTCGATCATTCCATCCATTATACAGGGGATGAAGGTGGAACGGGAGGTGTGAATGGCGGCGAACCCTTTACATGGCTTGGATGGACTTCGTTTAGTGGAAACGGATGCTATAATTCAGCAAGGTTTGGCGTAAAAAACAATTTCACTGGGAGTTGACATGATCGTCGTCTCGGATATGATGGGCACACTTACCACCGGCTCGCCGTTTTTGGGGCTTGTGGATTGGGTGAAGCACAACCAGGGCAAAATACGCGCGGACTTTTACATGGCGTCGATCATGCCATCCTATTTTCTCGCGAAGAACGGCGTCATCGACTGGCAGGCGTGGGGACAAAAATTAATGGTGAACAGCCTGGCCTACATCAGGGATGCAGACGATGCAAAATTGCGCCATGCTTCGGAATGGGTGGTGGAACACGACCTGTGGAAGAAGCGCCGCGAGGATGTGGTCCTGCGTTTGCTTGCGCATCGTGAAAATGGGGCGAAGGTCTATATTGCCAGCAGTGTGGTCGAGCCGTTCATCGAGCCGTTCGCGAGGCGTATCGGCGCGAAGGGCATTGGCACGCCCGTCGAGATTGTAAATGGACGCGTGCGAATGACCGGCGGCCTGGTTGCGAATGAAAGGAAAATCGCACAGGTCTTGAGCCGCCTTGGCGTCGACCGCGTGGATGTGGCCTATGGCGACACCGCGCTGGATATCCCATTGCTTGAACATGCAGACCGCCCGGTGGCGGTGTATCCCGATAAAAAATTGAGGGCAGTTGCAGGTGAACGCGGGTGGGAGATTTTTGGCGATTCGCCGGCCTATCCATAGGCCGTTTTCGATGGGTGCAATCCACGCCTGTATCTTCTCCAATGCCATCCCGGAAAACATCGAGCGGGACTCCATGCCGGCGCGGCCGTCTTTCGGCTTTCCGCAGGCGGTTTGCGATTCCCCTCAATCAAGTCTATAATTCCGTTGATGTCCACAATCGATGAAATCAAATCAAGGATAGACATTGTTGATCTCGTATCCGAGGCTGGCGTAAAACTGCGCCATGCGGGGAAAAACTACACCGGTTTCTGTCCATTTCACGATAACAAGCATACGCCCGCCTTCGTCGTCTGGCCGGAGACGGGAACGTGGCGCTGTTTTGGTCAATGCAATGAGGGCGGCGATATCTTCAAGTTCGTGATGAAGCACGAGGGGATTGACTTCAAAGAGGCGTTGCAAAAACTTGCGGCGCGCGCGGGCGTTGAGCTCAAGGAATTCCAGCGCGAGACGCCGGAAGTTAAAGAAGCGTATGAGCATCTCCGCAAATTGCTCGAAGACGCGATTGTCTTTTATCGAAGCCATCTTTTCAACAACAGGGATATTCTGACCTACCTCCGCGAAAAACGCGGACTGACCGATTCAACCATCGAGACCTTTGGGCTGGGCTACGCGCCGCCCGGCTACGATAACGTCCTCCGGCATTTCACCGCGCGCGGCTTTTCCGAACAGGATTTGATCGGGGCGGGGCTTGTTGCCGAGCGTGAAGACGGCAAGCGCTACGACCGTTTTCGCCACCGCATCACGATTCCCATCCGCGACGAGAATGGCCGCATGTCCGGCTTCGGCGCGCGCATTCACCCGGACGATCCCAACAAGGAGCAGGCGAAGTTCGTCAATTCGCCCGAGACGCCGGTCTTTTCCAAAGGCAGGCTGCTTTACGGCCTCGACCGCGCCCGCAAACCCATCCGCGCCGCGGACCAGGCCGTGATCGTGGAAGGCTACCTGGATGTCATTGCCCTGCACCAGGCGGGCTACGAGAACGTCGTCTCGCCGATGGGCACGGCCCTGACTGAAGACCAGCTGCGCCTGCTCAAGAAATTTACGCGGCGCATCGTCCTTGCGCTCGACCCGGATACGGCGGGGCAAAAAGCCGTGTTACGCGGACTCGAAGCCGCGCGTTCCGCGATGGACCGCGAAGGCGAACTTGGTTTCGATGCGCGCGGCCTCCTGCGAAACGAGGCGCGCCTGCAAGCGGACCTGCGCGTCGCGTCCATGCCCGATGACCTCGATCCCGATGAAATCGTCGCACGCGATAAAGAGGAGTGGAAACGGCTCATCGGGAACGCCAAACCCGTCGTGACGCATGTGATGGAAACCCTCGCGGCGGGCCAGGACTTGAACGACGCCAAGATCAAGAATCAAATCGCGGCGCAGGTGCTTCCCTTAATTGAAGATTTGCCCAATGCCATGGAACGCGACACATATCGCCAGGCGCTCGCGCGAATGCTGCGGGTTGACGAACGCGCGTTGATCGGCCCGCAGGTTCAGGGTCCGGCAGTGAAGCGGGCGAGACCCCGCCAAAGTCCGGCGGGAATACCCCGCTCGGCGGCATCGCCGTCCGTGGTGGCGGCGGTCAGTCCAACATTGAGAATCGAAGCCTATTGTCTTGGTGTTCTATATCGCAAGCCCGAATTGCTTTACCGTCTCGACAGGAAATTGCAGGAGTTCGGTTTGAGCGCATTAAATAACGAGGATTTTGAGTATACTGACCATCAGTTGTTGTTCCGCACCATTCGCCAGGCCGTGGAACAGGATGAAAAAGACCACCATGCTTATGTGGTGACTCATGTACCGGAAACGCTGGATGGACTCTCGAAGGATTTGCTTGCCCAAACGGAGAAACTGGACCCTGTGGATGACAAGTTGCTCGAAGAGTTGCTGTCGCGTTTCATCGACCTGCGCCGCATGGTGGCACAGGCTGGCGTCAGCCAGCTGCGATTTTTGCAGGAGGACGAACAGGCGCAGGGCGGCGCCAATTTGAAACAATATCAAAACCAGGCTGTCCAATTTACGAGATTGCTTCAAAGCCTGGACCAGGCCAAACGGAAACTGTCATTGAAGCGACAGGCTTGATATTTTGAACCTTTGGGTGTTTCGTTGTAATCTTGAGTGAGAGGCAAAATCGATGCCCGCCAAAGCGAAAAAAAGAGTCAAACCCGGGACGAAGCGCAAACCGAAGCCGATGTTGCCGCGCGCGCCCAAAAGGACCGCCCAGGCGGATGCGCCGGAACTTTCAGTCAACGGCGTTGTGGACGCGTTGGTGGAGGAAAAGACGCGCTCGCTGGATTTCGTCGCTGACGAGATCGGCGAGCCGGATGAGACTCTTCTCGCGCAACAGGAAGAGGATCTTGCCGATGACATTCTCCTGCCTGCGCGGAGCCATGATCTTGCGGCTGAACTCGCCGAAGACCCCGTGCGTTTGTACCTGCGCGAAATCGGCCAGGTAAAACTGCTCGATTCCGACAGTGAGTTTCGGCTGGCGACCTTGATCGAGGCCAATCGCCTTGTCGGAACCCTGCGCCGCCTTCCACACCGCGCGGGACTCTCGCAGGCGTGCGCCGTTTATCATTCCCTGCTCTCTGAAATGATCACCTCGTGGCAGCGCCTGGTCGAGGATGCCGAGCGACTCAACCACCCGCTTCCCGACCTCGCCCTCGTGCTGGCGGAGGCGCAGTCCCTGCATGCGGGCTGGGAATTCGATTCCCCCTCCTATCTCCGCGCTTATTTGGATAATGGGCATTGGGGAGTGGATCATCTTTGGGACAGCCTTGCCCGAAATGCCTACGGCGTCTTTCTAAGCCTGTACCTGCTTCCGTTAAATTACGCGGGGTGGCTGCTGAAATATGTCCACCAACATCACGAACCGCCTGCCCAGCGGACGATGTTTCGCAACTTATGCAGGGACGAGGAACTGCTCGACGAAATGGATTCAGCCGGTGCACGCGCGACGGACGCGAACCATGCCATCATTCGCGCGAACCTGCGGCTGGTCGTCTCGGTTGCCAAGCGTTACCTCGGACGCGGCATTTCGTTCCTTGATTTGATCCAGGAGGGCAACATGGGGCTTTTGCGCGCGGTCGGCAAATTTGACCCGCGACGCGGCTTCAAATTCAGCACGTATGCCACGTGGTGGATCCGGCAATCCATCAACCGTTCGATTGCCGAACAGGCGCGCACGATCCGAATCCCCGTGCATTTGTTCGAGTCGATCACACGGTTGTTGCGCGCCCAACGGGTATTGGTCCAGGAACTGGGGCGCGAGCCCAACAATGGGGAACTGGCTTTGGAGGTTGGTTACCTGTCCGCCTCCGATGTGCAGGCCATCCTGCGCGCTCACGCCGAGGGAAAGCCGCTCCCGCCCGAGTTGCAGCAACGTTTTGAAATCGCCACCCAAAAAGTGGACCGCGTCCTGCGTTCCGCCGAGGAACCTGTCTCCCTCGAAGGGCCGGTGGGGGATGAAGATTCCAGTTCGCTGGGGGATTTTATCGAAGACGAGGACGCTCCCTCGCCGATGGATGCCGCCGCGCGCGAGATGCTCCGCGAACAAGTGCAGCACGCTCTCGAGGCATTATCCGACCGGGAACGGCAGGTGCTGGAATTGCGCTTTGGCCTGGTGGATGGAAAAGACCACACGCTGGAAGAGGTGAGCCGCTATTTCAACGTCACGCGCGAGCGGATTCGCCAAATCGAAGCGAAGGCATTGAGGAAACTGCGACATCCCGCGCGCAGCCGCCCCTTGCGGGATTATTTGGGATGAAAGATCAACGTGAATTCCGATAAACCCTGTCAATAGTCTTATATTACCTTTGTTCTTGTGAAATGTGACACTTTGTCTGGTCACTTAAAAACCATTATGATATACTCTCCCGTCGGCGCAAGTCTCAACTATTTGTCGAGGATTCCTATGCTATTTGAGTATCTTGCAATTGCACTTTTGATTGTGCTTTCCACAGCAGTCGGTTTAATTGCCATCGGTCTCGGGGAATTATTCGGGCCGAAACATAAATCCATTGTCAAGAACGAACCGTATGAATCGGGTATGACGCCAATCGGGCCGGGTACGCGGCGGATGCCGGTGCGCTT
>Ga0172375_10003892_pt1 | contig 22416 bp, 10 predicted proteins | sample LakKiv1m_FD_114537 | JGI IMG/M metagenome (GOLD analysis project Ga0172375, IMG submission 114537) | Freshwater microbial communities from Kabuno Bay, South-Kivu, Congo - kab_092012_11.1m | ecosystem: Environmental > Aquatic > Freshwater > Lake | place: Democratic Republic of the Congo... | reverse complement strand
TCCAACCCGGCGGAATCGGCAATCAGCGTGTCCTCGACGAACAATTGTGGAGTATCGGCAAAATCGAAGGCATCAAGCAGCATGGTAAACCTCACAAGCGGATGATGGAGGCATTATAACACAATACACAAGCGCTGAAAGGCCGATTCACAGTCTGGAAGCCCCGCCTTTACCGGTAAGGTATGGAAGGCACACTCTCAGTTTGGAAGGGTGCGGGAGCACCGCTGGTTATAAGGAAGCAGTGGAAAACAAATTCACAATTCCACGGCTTGCCTATCAACAGGCGGGGCTCCCGCTCCCTTCCAGACTGAGAATCTCGATTCCACCGCTAATCTGTTACGCTGCCATCTCTCCCGGCTCCTCCTCTTCGCCATTTTCCTTCAGATGCAGGAAGCCTCTGACCTTTTGCGCCAGCTCTATCAAACGGTTTTGCACGGCGGCGTTCACCGAACCGATGGTATAACTGCCGTTCGGCTGCAGCTCGCCGGCGGGCTTACCGGTGAGCAGGCTGATGCCCTCGTCGATGGTGGCAATCGGGTAGATGTGGAACTTGCCTTCCCGCACCGCCTGCACCACATCTTCGCGCAGCATCAAGTGCCGGACATTGCTTTGCGGAATGAGCACGCCTTGCTTCCCGGTCAGCCCGGTAGTGAGACGGCAGACATCGAAGTATCCCTCGATCTTCTGATTCACCCCGCCGATGGCCTGCACCTGGCCGTATTGATTTACCGAGCCGGTCACCGCCAGGTCCTGCCGGATGGGGAAGCCGGACAGGCCGGAGAGCAGCGCATACAGCTCGGTCGAAGAAGCGCTGTCACCCTCGATTTCCTCGTAGACCTGCTCGAAGGTGAGCTGCGCCGAGAGCGCGAGCGGCACGTCGGTCGCGTATCTGCCGCCCAGGTATCCGGACAGGATCATCGCGCCCTTGTTGTGGATGCGCCCGCCCATCTTCACCTCGCGCTCGATGTTCACCACGCCCCGGTCGCCTACGTGAATGCTGGCGGTGATGCGTGACGGCTTGCCGAAGGCATAATCGCCCAGCGACATTACCGCCAGCCCGTTGATCTGCCCGGCTTTCGCACCATCGACGTCGATCATGATGACGCCTTCGGCGATAGCTTCGTTGAGCAGCTCCTCGAGCTGATTCGAACGGAAGACGTGCTCGTCGATCGCTTTCTTCACATCCTCGCCGGTGACCAGCTCATGGCTGTTCTTCCCCGCCCAGTAGCTCGACTGGCGCACCAGGTCCACGATGTCGCCGAACCTGGTGATCAGCTTGCCCTGGTGATTGATCAGCCGCGAGCCGTGCTCCACCACCTTCGCCACGCCGCCGGGATCGAAGTGCGTTAATCCTTCCTCTTTGCAGACGGTAGCGATGAAGCGCGCGTATTGCTCGGTGGTTTCCGGCGTGCGGTCCATGCGCAGCGAGAAGTCCACCTTCACCTTGAACAGCTCCTGGAAATCCGGGTCATAGGCGAAAAGCAGGTAATACAGCATCGGCTCGCCGACCAGCACCACCTTGATGTCCAGCGGGATGGGCTCCGGCTCCAGAGTGTGAGTGGCGATCAGGCCGTAAGCTTCGCCCATCGGCTCGATCTCCACCACCCCGTTCTTCAGCGAGCGCTTCAGCCCTTCGTAGGCCATCGGCTTGGTCAGCACGTCGCGCACGTCCAGCATCAGGTATCCGCCGTTCGCCTTGTGCAGCAGCCCGGCTTTGATCATGGTGAAGTTCGTCACCAGCATGCCGAACTGCCCCTGGTGTTCGACGCGGCCCACCAGGTTGTGATAACTGGGATTGCGCGCCACGATGACAGGGGCGCCGGTGGAATTGCACTGGTCTACGATCAGGTTGACGCGGTATTTATCGAAGGCCGGTCCCTGCTGGGCCTGCGCCATCATCCCCGCCCACGGCGCCTGTTCCTGCATCTGCTGCATTTGACGTATTTGCTTGATGGCAGGCACGTTTTCGAGAATATCCTTGCGGATCTCATCCATCAGCTTGACTACCGGCTCGAACTGGGCGTAACGCTCCTTCAACTCGTCGATCATGTGATCCACCGCGAAGGCCACCGACTGGCGGTCGAGATCGTTGACGCGCTCGCGCGCATCACGCTGGAGCTGCTGCACCGAACGCATGGCCTCGCGCAGCTTTCCTTCCACCTCTTCGCGGGCCTGCTCGATCTGCGCCTTCTTCTCCTGATCGAGCTGTTCCACCTGGTCCGGATTCATGATATTGCCGTTGGTCGCCGGGGCGATCATCAACCCCTGCGGCGTTTGCATGATTACCAGACCCTTCGAGCGGGCGAATTCGTCTACCTGCTGCAGCATGGCCTGCTGCTTCTTCTGCATGTCGCCGCCGAGCTCTTCCTGCTGTTTGGAATACTCGGTGCTCTCGAAGATGCGCGGCACCACGCTCTGCAGCTCATCCACCAGGCGGTCCGTGTCCGCCTTCAGCCGGCAGCCGGCGCCGGCCGGCAGGTGAATGGCGCGCGGCTTGTCTTCGTCGGCGAAGTTGTTTATGTATAGCCAGTCGTCCGGCACGGGCCGCGACGCCGCCTCGTGCTCGAGGTATTTCCGCACGGTGGTAGTCTTACCGGTGCCCACCGGCCCGAGCGCATACATATGATAACCGTGCCGCTTGATGTCGATGCCGAAGGCGATGGAGCGCAGCGCCCGCTCCTGCCCGATGACTTCCTCCACCGGCTGCAATTCCGCGGTGCTGCGGAAGTTGAACTGTCCGGGATCGCATGCCTGCCGTACCTGATCGGCGGTCAACTCCGTGATGCCTTGTGCCATAATCCCCTCCTGCCCGCGTTCGGACGTCTTTCCATGATATTATTGGCAGTCAACGGCTCGGGCTATCACGGGGAATGGAACGGAGTTGTCACATCGGCGGGGAATCTGCAGGCAATGAAGGTAGGGGCGAGAAGTTCTCGCCCCCGTAATAATGCCCGGCTCGATGCGGGGCGAAGGCCTTTCGCCCCTACTGGGGTAATATGGTGCGGTTGCCGGTGGTATCGACGTTCGTCCCATCGAACGATGCTCTGCCGGTGAATGTTTTTGTTCCCGACTCCCCGATAGGCGGCGTCACGGTATAGGTGAATGTGCGCGCGTTGTTATCGAAGAACGGTCCCCACTTCACCTTTTTATTCACCGCGTCATAAACTCCCGCATTATTGATATTGCTTACCGGCCAACCCTCCGGCGGCGTATCTTCATAGGCATAAGCCACCGTTGCGGCCGATGGAGTAACGACAATGCTTACCAGGAGCATCGTTCCCGGCGTATAGGTCTCCACGGGGAACAATCTGATGGCGTTCGGGAGAGCAGCTTCAGTTACCGTACCCGAGTGAGAAATCGTGGCGGTCAGTCCGTCCGTATCCTTCACCCGCAACCATACCGTGTGCGTGCCGGCGGTAGTAAAGGTATGGTAGGCTGTTTTGGTGGTGGTATAGGCGGTATCCCAGACACCGTCGTCATTCCAATCCCACTGCGCCTGTAACTCGGAGGTTAGATCTTCATTATCCGTGCTTCCGGAAGCATCGAATAGAAACTCAGTGCCGGTGTCGCCGGTTGCCGGCGTGACGGTGAATGCCGCCGTTGGCGGCGACGTTACCACAATAGGCCGTGTAGTGGAAGCAGTCAATCCTCCGGTATCCTTAACTTCCATTTTGACGGTAAAAGTTCCGTTGCCGCCGAAGGTGTGGTTCGCCGTTTTCGTGGTGCTGTAGGCGGTATCCCAGGTTCCGTCATTGGTCCAGTCCCAGCGCACCTGCAGCAGGGCGGATGCATCCTGCAGATCGGCGCACCCGGAAGCATTGAAGGCAAAGGAGGTTCCCTCACCTCCGGTGGTCGGGACAACGGTGAATGCCGCCGTGGGCGCCGAGTTGACCGCGACCTGGCGCGTCGTCGTGCTGGAATTACCGTCCGTATCCTTCACCACCAGTTTCACCGTATGTGTGCCGCCGGCGGCGTAGGTATGGGTTGCGGTTTTAATCGTGGAGTAGTCGGTATCCCAGGTTCCGTCGTTGTCCCAATCCCAGCGCACCTGCAACGCGCCGGGGGGGTCCTGCGGGTCGGTGCAGCCCGAGGCGTCGAACTGGAACAGCGTGTTCGTATCGCCGGCAGCGGGAGCGACGGTAAAAGCGGCGGTGGGCGTTTCATTATTCACAATGACTTCGCGCGTCGTCGATGAGGTGTTTCCCTGCGAATCCCGCACCTGCATTTTTACGACGTAATTGCCCGCCGTGTTATAAGTATGGATTGCCGTTTTCGTCACGCTGAAGATGGTATCCCAGACTCCGTCGTTGTCCCAATCCCATCTTACCTGCAGGAAGGCAGCTCCATCCTGGGCGTCGTTGCAGCCGGAGGCGTCGAAAGCAAACACCATGCTCACCGGACCATTGGGCGGCGCAACGGTGAACGACGCAATCGGAGCGGTATTGCCGTTGTCTCCGCCGCCGCCTCCCCCGCAGCCCGCGATCATCGCCGCAATACCGATTACTATGACCAGTATCAAACTGTTTGCTTTCATCCGCTGCCCCTTTCAATGAGCGACATGAAGTTGTTTACCAGGTTCATGCACGGGCTGCTAACGTCTGCGCCTGCCCTGTTCGATTTCCCGATCGCCCGTCACCTGGAAGACATATCCATCAACTGACAACATGCCGGCGAAGGTCTGCCGCCCGGTTGCCGTGAGCGGCGGCGTCACGATATAGCTGAGCGTCCGCGCCGTCCGGTCGAGGAATGGCCCCCATTTCACCAGGCCGGCGGCAGGATCGAAGCTCCCACCGTGGCTTATAGCGGCGACGGTCCAACCGGCGGGCGGCTGATCTTGCGCGGCCCAGGCACTGGCATTACCGGCCGGCTTCACCTCGATCGTCACCCGCAGCGCCTCTTCCGGCAGATAGGACCGGCTGGAGAAGCGAGCCTTCGCGGAATTCAATACCGGTTTCGTTAGCGGGTTTTTGGTACTTCGAGACGGATCGGGTATCCAGCAATTCGGCTCCGCTTCGCCTTCCTCTTCGCGGTATTTCTCGCCCATGCGCCAGAGATAGCCGGCATTGGTGACATAAGCGATATCGATGGGATCCGGCTCGCGCGGCCAGGCTCCGCCCGCCTTCCAGTGGCTACCGTAATGGGTTACCTCCGCGATGTCGATTACCCAATCATTATTGGTCGCCGCGCCGGGATTGTCCGGGTTGAAATCGGCCGGATGGGTCTGCAGCGCGTGCAGAATGGTAAAGCCATCCACCAGTTGGCCGCTCTTCCCGCCGGGATTGGTTACCACCACCGTCCATACGCCCACCTCTTTCCCATTCAGGTCGAGAGTTCCGGCGAGGGTGTTGGCATCCTGCACGAATACACCGGTCGCCGTGATGTCGTCCTGGTTCGGTCGCGTCAATGTCAGCGCGGCGCCGGGGAGGAAGTCATCACCCGTCACGGTGACGTCGAGCTGCTGGTTATCGAAGCCGGAATTCGGATCGATGGCGCTGACCATCGGCGGAGGTTGAATCGGATTGACGGTAATAGTCACCGTGGCCGGCGCGGATTCCAGTTTCCCGTCGTTCACCGTAAAGGTGAAGCTGTCCGGGCCGATATAATCCTCCTCCGGGGTGTAGGTCAAGTCAGGCGCCGTTCCCTCCAGCACGCCGTGCTCCGGCAGCGTTCCCACGGTAAAGAACAGCGGGTCTCCGTCGGGGTCGCTCCCGGTGAGGATGATATCCTTCGCCGTATGCTCTTCCGTCTCTACCTCCTGCGGGTCCGCCGTCGGCGGATGATTCAACGGGAGCACGGTGATGCTCACCGCGGCCGGCTCGGAGGTCTCCAGCCCGTCATCGACGGTGAAAGTGAAGCTGTCCGGACCGACGTAATCCGTCTCAGGAGTGTAGACCAGGTCCGGCGCCGTCCCCTCGAGGATGCCGTGCTCCGGCTGGGTTTCCACCGCGAAGGTCAGCGGATCGTCATCGGGGTCGCTGCCCGTCAGTGTGACGGCAATCGGCGCCTCCATTTCCGTCTCCACCGCCTGCGGATTTGCCGTGGGCGGATCGTTGGCCGGAGTGACGGTCAGGTTCACCGTGGCGGTATTCGAGTTAGCCACGCCATCGAATGCCTTGTAGGAGAAGCTGTCCGGCCCGTAATAATCGGCGTCCGGCGTGTAGGTGAATCCGCCGTCCTCATACAGCACCAGGATGCCGTGCCGCGGATTGGCCATCCGTATCGTTGTCAGCGCATCGCCGTCCACGTCGATGTCGTTTTCCAACAGACCCGGCAGCTCCACCGAAAGCAGGGTGTCCTCCGCCGTGACATAATCTTCGCCGACCGCCACCGGCAGGTCGTTGACCGGGGTCACGTCGATGCTTACCATTGCCGGCAGGGAAGTCTCCGCGCCGTTGTTCACTGTAAAGGTGAAGCTGTCGGCTCCGTTGTAATTCTCCGCCGGCGTGTAGGTCAGGTTAGGCGCGGCGCCCGTCAGTTCGCCGTGGGACGGCGTGATTTGAACGGTATAAGTCAACGGCAGCGAGTCTGGATCCTGGCCGGTCAGGGTGATGGCAACAGGGGTGTCTTCCTCGGTGGTCACTTCCTGCGAATCAGCCGTGAGGGTCTCTTCGCCACCCCGCAATATCAGCGTGTCCGCCACCGCTAGATCGAGTCCGAAGATGATCTGCCCGCCGGATCTCCTCACCGACACGGGCCGCCCGCTCGACAAACTTACGTTTCCGGTCGGCACCGGTATGTTGACCATCACCTCGAGGCCGTTCGCCGGTGTGGTGCTCCAGTTCGTCAACGGGATGATGACGCCATCCGTTCCCTCGATGATCGTCGCCTCGACATGCGGCACGCCGGTATCGACCTCGCGCGCCTCCGCCGGCGCTATGCCGCCGATCAGCGCGCCAATTCGCGTGTCGAACTGCGTCGGCATGAAATGCGACATCGCGTCGTCGGTATTCCCGCGGTCCAGCGGGCGCAACGGAATTGCCGGCTTGAAATAAGACAATCCCGGCAGGAAGCCGCAGTAGACAATCTGTCCCGCGCCGACTTCCCGCTCGATGACCGCCGGCGAGTTATCGTCGAAGGCGCCCAGCACGGTAGCGCCGTCCGCGACGGTAAAGCGGCTGATCGCTCCGAAGACGGGCACATTGCCGCCCGACATCGACACATGGTCGGCGGGATCGACAAAAGGCAAATCCTGCTTTTCATAACCCACCTGCGAGTCTTCCGGCGTCTCGAAGGCGGTCTCTTCTACCCCGAGCAGCGCGCGTAACGTGTCGTTCGGCGCATTGTTTTCGTCGAACATGCCGGCGCCCGCGGTGGCGAAGAGGCGCCCGCCCGCCTGCACCCACTGGGCGATCTTCTGCGAGGCCGCCTGGCTGACGTGCCGATCGGTCAGGTAGAGCACCTGGTACTGATTCAGCGTGTCGTCCAGCGCGTCCGCCTCCACCACGAAGTCGAGCGGCAACTGCTGATTGCGGATGGCGATATACAGCGCGCGCTTGCCGGCGCCGCCGGAGTTGGCATAATCGTTGTTGTTATCACCCGCCTCGCTGAACCACAGCGCGACTTTGGCGGGCCGCACGCGACCGCTCTGCAGGATATCCTCGTAGGAGCTCAGCTCGCGCAGGGTTTTCAGGTTCTCCATATACATCCCGGCGCCATTGACATAGTTTTCCGTATAGGCGATGTATACAGGCCTGTATTCGAACAGGTTGAAGAGCGTGGCGCCGTGCCCCATCGCGCTGTAGAACATCCGCCGCCACATATTCGGCGTATTACCCGGCTCGTGCGGCATCACGTAATACATTATCTTGAAAACATCGGCATCCTGTTTGCCGCGAATGCCCGCCCGAAACAGATCCAGGTTGATGCTGTTCATCTGCGGCGTGCCGACCGGGATTCCCCAGATATAATCCTCCGACCACGGCATGGTCATCGCTTCATCGCGGAAGGTGGTCACCCATTTGTCCACCTCGCCCAGGAAGGCATGCGTGGTGCCGGCATGCGGGGAATAATTGGCGCCGATACCCGCGTTGGGCAGATACTGGCGCAATACGTCCGTTATCGGTTTCATGCCGGCGCTGGAAGGGATTTCGTCGCCCAGACTGATGAATAGATAATTGGCGCGCTCCTCGGGGGTGAGCGCCTGGCACCAGGCTTCCACCTGCGCGACTGACTTGCCGCGCAGATCCGCGCTGAGTTTGGGTTGATCCTTGTAATGGCCGTTAAGTCCCAGCAGCGGGTCGAGCTGCGAGATACCATCGGTGATGGCGGCAATCATCGTCCGCGAGGGCGGCGGCCCCGCGTGCGGCACGCTGTTTAGAGCGCCCATCAAGTCGTCGATATCTTCCTGCGCGGTGCGCACCTGGCGGCGGTAGCGCGTGTCGGCATAGCCGGTCAGCGGCAGGCTGCCGTTAACGGCGGTGAAGCTGCGTATAGTCTGAATCTGTCCGGCGGCATCGCGCACGCCAAGCTCCAGCGTGCATGGCCCCGTGGTGCGGAAGCCCCATTGCCCATCGTTCAGGGTGTCCATGGCGCCGCCCACGTCCACCCAGTCCGAGGTTTGCCCCGGGGCCACAACAAAACTCACCGGCGACCAGTTGCGCTGGTGTACCCAGTAAGGCGAATGCTGCTGGAAAGGTCCGCCGGAAAAGCTCAGGCTGGAAACGGTGGCGTTGGCCCCGCCGGTATTGATCGCCCGCAGCCATACATCGCCCACCTGCGTCAGCCAGCCATCCAGCGGCAGATAAGCTTCGGAGTTGATGCGGCTTGCCACCTGCGCGGCATCGGGGGTCAACATGACCAGATCGACATTGCGCTTTGCCCCCGGCGCATCCTGCGGCCCGGCTACCAGGCTGATCGTCGCCGGACCCGGCTGCAGATCGACAAAGGCATCGTGACCTTCCCAGACGATATTCTCGTCCGCTCCCCACGGCCAGGCGACTTCCGTCTTAAGTTTCTCGCCGAAAGGCCAGATTTTGACGTTGTTGCGCGCGCCATACAGGCGGTTGAATACCTCCGTGCCGTCTTGCGTGATGATAACCCGGAACTGGGTTTCGAAGCGATAGGCCGCCTCGTAGCGGACCAGCACCAGATACTGTTTCGCCTCGTGCACGTTTATGTCAATGCCGGCGGTGGTTTCCGCACACTGCTCGGGCGCGCCGAGAAACGCCTTCCGGCTGAGGAAGGTATTGGCGAAGGTCGCGGCATAATAGTTCATGCCCCAGGGCTGCGCTTCCCATCCGCCGCCATCCACCTTAAACTCTTCCGCCTCGCAGAAATAAGTGCCGTCGGGGGCCGGCTCTATCGCCTCGTCATCGCGGTAGTTTTCTCTGCGATCCCACTCTACGATAATGCTCACCGCCGTGGGGTTGGAGTCTACCTTGCCGTCGTTGAGCTTGTAAGTGAAGCTGTCCGGTCCCAGGTAATTGTTGAGCGGGGTGTAAATGAAGCCGCCATCCGGATTCACCGTTACCTCGCCATGCGCCGGATCTGTTACCTTGATCGCCGCCAGCGCGTCATTATCGACGTCGTAATCGTTCTCCAGCACTCCCGGCGCGCCTACCGTCAGCTTGGTGTTTTTGAATGTTGTATAGCTGTCGAATACCGCTACCGGCGGATCATTGACCGGAGTGACGGTAATGCTCACCGTTGCCGGCTCGGAAGTCCGATAACCGTTATTGACGGTGAAGGCGAAGCTGTCGGCGCCGGTGTAATTCGATGACGGCGTGTAGGTCAGGTTGGGCGCGGAACCTATCAGCTCGCCATGCGAGGGCAGCGTCGCTACCGCGAAGGTCAGCGGCAGCTCCTCTTCATCGCTGCCGGTAAGAACGATAGCCTTTGCGGTGTCTTCCGGAGTCGTTACCTCCTGCGGGTCCGCCGTCGGCTTAACTCCCGCGCTGAAAACAATGATGTCCGTCCATTCCAGCGGCAGCTTGACTTCGCTCTCCGTAGCGGAGATGGGGGTGATGGTGACCGGCGATCCTTTAGTGGTGAACGCGCTGATATACTGCGGCAGGTCGCGCACGGTGAGCTTCAGCTCGGGGATCGGCCGGTAAGTATGGTTGATGAGTACGATTGCCGCGCCATCCGGTCCTTTGAGCATGCCGGCCTCCACCACCGGCACGGAGGGCGTCACGACCCCGGTGATGCCGCCGGCGCTCAGCGGTTGCTTCATCAGCGCGCGCGGCGCCGCCGGCCATACCTCATCCAGTGTAGCCTGGCCGACGGTATACGGTGAATAGGCCAGCCCCGGCATGAAACCGTAGGCTACCACCGTTCCCGTGCCGTAGGAGACCCGCGCGCCGGCGATGGCGCCATTGTCCTGGAAGGTGGCAAGCACGTCAGCCTGATCCAGCGTATCGCGCAGGTCCAGCCGGTGGCCGATTACTTTGACGGCGCCGCCGGAGGTATCGGCATATGTAATCGCGGGGATGTTCGGCAAGTCGTTGCGTTCGTTGTAACTGTAGCCGGTTTGCTTAAAGGTCAGCTCCGCGGCGTTCTCCGGCCACACGGTGGCGGCGAATTCCGGGATATAGGGTTCGTTGAATTCGTCGCGGGTGGCAGCGCCGGCGATCAGGTAGACGATGCCGCCGTTTTGCACCCAGGCATCGATGGCGGCGGCGGCCTGGTGAGTGACGCACTCGCTGGTGATGTAAAGCGCCTGGTAGTTTGCCAGCTTGCCGGCGGCAATGTCTTCCTCGCGCAGGATGTCGGGCTGGATGCCGAGGTGGCGCAGCCCCGTCCAGGTGAGGCGGTTCTCCACGAAGCAGGCGGGGTCGGTGGTGTTCCACATGTCATGGCTTACCGAGTAAAGCAGCGCTACCTGGTCGCTCACCGGCTTCGCGGTATACATCACCGGCTCGGCAAGCGTCAGCGCCTTGGCGATGTCGGCAATGCCGTCGTATTCGCTGCGCAGGTCCGACCAGTAGTTCTCCGTGCTGACGAAGGTAGGACCGAAGGTCCAGAAGAAGATGCTCTTGCAGCCTTGCGCCAGCGCGCTGTATGCCTTCAGCCGCAGGAAGCCATCGTCGCTGGGGGTGAGGAGGGTGCGCAACTCCATATCGTCGTTGCCGCTCATGGCGCTGCGGAAAATGGACGAGAGATAGCCCAGGGCATGCTGGCCGGTCCAGGTGACATACGGCCCGTACATGTGGTTCAGCCCCAGCCAGTCCTCGGCGGAGATGATATCTACCGACTGCTGCGCGCCCAGCTCGAAGAAGTCCAGCCCGCGATAGCCCATGCCGGTATACGGCGCGCCCCACGCGTTGAAAAAGCTGTGGTCGGAGGGCAGTGTCTCCGTGCGCATTCCGCCGATGGGCGCGAAGGACGCCTTCACCAGGTCGCTGGTCTGCCGCAACTGTTTCGCTGTCCAATACTGGCCGAACTTTCCGGCGTAGTATTCAATCTTGCGCGTCGTCAGGTCGGCGCCGTGTGACAGCGTGGCATCATACATTTTCGCCGCCGGGTAGATGATCTCGTCGATGGGCGTGCCCATGCTCTCGTCGGTCTCGCCGACTTTGTTGCGCAGATAATCGTGGAACCACCCGTTCAATTTATCCGCGTTTACGCCGCGGAGGTTAAGTGTGGTAATCTCATCGCATACCACGTAATGCAGCATGTTCTCGGCGCGCCAGCGACCATCTGGGTCAGCCAGCGAGTTGGCTATTGCTGCTCCGTCAGTGACCGCCCACGTCGCCGCCGATTCGTCCGGATCGGCCATCAGGTGCCAGGTCACCCCGTAGGTTTGCAGGTTTTTCTCCCGCATGACGGCGGTGGAAACGTTGCCGAGGGTGGAGGTGCCCAGTTGCAGCAGCGTGTCCGCCTGCTTGCGCATGTGATTGGGATCGAACACCGACCACAGGGCGGTTAACAGGTTGAACTGCTGCGGCAGATAGGCGGTGTTGTCCGTGGCTTCGAGCGCCCAGTTGTAATGGCGGTCAACCATCTGCGTGCCGGTTTCGAATTCGCCGGCGTGATCGCGCAGCGGGTGGGGCAGCAGAAAAGCGATGGTATCCGAGCCGCTGGACTCGGTGAAGTCGATGACGATCGACTCGGTGCTCGCCGCGTCGGCCAGTTGCACCTGGAAGGTACATCCGGCCACCGCCGTCCCGCTGCCGACTATGGCTACCTTGAGGGACATCGCCGGCCACTCCGCCACCCCACCCTCGCGGTTCAGCTTGCCGTGCAGCGGCCAATCGGTAAGATCGAACCATTCGGACCAGGTGTTGGCTCCCGTCACCGTCTGCGTCTTCGCCGGCAGATACCAGTTGGGCTCGTGGATAAATCCCGCGGCGGTGATCCTGTACTGGACCGCGTTCGGCGCCAGCACCCGGCAGCGAGCGAAAACATTCGCGGCGCGTCCCGCCGCGCAGGCCAGCAACAGCGCCAGCAACCCAGCGCTCAAACGGGAAAACAAGCGAAGCATCATTGCGCCCTCCTCTATACCGGCGGAGCCGGAACCATTAACAATAAAATGGGTAACCTGTCACCGGCGTGTTGCCGAAAGCCGACAGTTAAAAAAGAGCCATTGCTTTTCTTGTTCGCCGGCCGCAAGCGATTACCTCTTTAGTTATTTAAGGATAACTTGAAAAAAGAGTCAGTGTTCAAGGTTCCAGGTTCAAGTTTCCAAGTTCCAGGTTCGTAGTTCCAAGCTCGGAATACGGGGAGAAGGTGGAAAAGAATTCCAGATCCACGCAGATCCACGGTTTTTCGGAGCATTTTATGCGAGATGTGAAAGGAGTATTTTTTATGGCAACGCTAAAGGCTTATTCCGCCGCATATCCCAGTGAACACAGGCGGTCACGCAGGTCGTCCGGCGCCTGATCGGGATCCTGATACCGGTGTCGACCCGCGCGAAGCACTGCTATACACTCGTGAGCTTAACCTTAGTGGCGTGATCATCCAACCTGTTCATATAGCTCGTTCAATGCCTTCCGTTGTCCTTTTATGCTGAACCGCTCCTCGACACGAGCGCGGCCTGCCAGGCTCATGCGCTTGTATTGCTCATTATCGTTGAGCAGACGCGTGATGGCGCCGGCGATAGCGGCAGCGTCGGGTGGGCAGAGCAGGCCGGTTTGGCCCGGCATAACGATATCGCGCGGGCCGGCCTCGTCCATTGCCACCACGGGCACGCCGCAGGACATCGACTCGATGAGCACGCGGCCAAAGGGCTCGCGATCGGAGGTAAGGACGCAAAGGTCCAGCGAGGACATCAGCGGCGCCGTATCCTGCTGCCAGGGCAGCCAGGTTACGCGACCGGCAAAGGGCAACGCCGCCAGCCGGCGGCGCAGCGACGCAGTATATTTCTCATTGTGATGCAAGTCGGCGCCGGCGAGTATGGCGTGCCAGGGACGGTCAGAAAGCCCCGCCAGCGCATCGAGGAAGAGATGATGCCGCTTCCATCGCACGAACTGCGCTACCATACCGAGCAGCGGCACACCGGCCGGCAACCCGAGTCGCGCGCGCGGGACGGCTTTGTCCGCTGCCGGACGGAAATGCGCGGTATCCACCGCGGGCGGAAGAAGAATGCATTTTTCATCATCGCTGGTAAACGCATTCACCCTATCGCGAACCGCCGAGGAAATGACCGCCACCCGCGTCGCATGTTTATACAGCAGCAATCCGATGATACCGAGCGGCGCCAGGTCACGCACATGCCACACAACCGGCACTTCCCGCGCGGACAACAGGTGAATCATGGCATGCGTGCCGTTCGCGTGTGCAACGTCCGGCCGCACACGGGCGATCAAATCACTCACTTGCCGCCAACCGTCTCGTAATGCGGACAGGGCATGCCACGCTGCCGCTCGCCGCAGCGGGCGCAGCGAGATCGGCTCAACGCGCACCCCGCGCGCCGCCGCTTCCCGCAGCAGTGTCCCCTCGGGCGCCGCCAACACCGGCGTGAACCGACCGAAGTCGAGCGCGTCGAGCATCGCCAGCAGGCTGCGCTCGGCTCCGCTGATGTCGCCAACCGCGTTAATATACAGTATGGTTTTCATAGAAATTTACCATCATGTTCCACCTGACAAGAGCAATATCCTGTTAGCCTGAAAGTTGCTTGACGAGCAAGACGGCACATTGCTACAATATGTCACCATGTCTTCGCCCTCCGACACAGCCAATTCCCCGCGCGCGCGTTTCATTGCGCTGGAGGGAGTTGACCGCAGCGGGAAGACCACGCAGGCGGAGCTGCTGGCCGAGTGGCTGCGGGAACGGGGGCGGACCGTCGTGCTGACCCGCGAGCCGGGCGGCACATCGCTGGGGGAGCGGTTGCGATCGATCATCCTGGACCGATCTATCGACTGCGCGCCGCGGGCCGAGCTGCTGTTGATCCTTGCCGCGCGCGCCCAGCACGTCGCCGAAGTAATCCAGCCGGCGCTGCAGGCCGGCGCAAGCGTGATTACCGATCGCTTTTCGCTGTCATCGCTGGCCTACCAGGGATTTGGCCGCGGCCTGCCTCTCGAGGAGATCCGCGCGGCGGACGCCGCCGCCACCGGTGGCTTGCGCCCCGATCTCACCGTGGTGGTAAATGTCGCACTGGAGACGGTGATGGCGCGTGTCGGAGAGCGCGTCGATCGTTTCGAAGGCGAGGGACGCGATTTTCTAGAGCGGGTAATTACGGGCTACCGCCGCCTCGCTGTTAACGAGCCGGCCACCCGACTCATCGATGGAACGGGAACCGTGGAAGCCATGCAACGGGTTATCCGCGAGATATTAATGCAATATACCGATGGGCTGTGAAGCAGGGGAGTGATAAGTCTCAAGCGATAAGTCATTAGTATTATCCTGGCACTAGTGCGATGTTTGCCATGAATAATATGTCAGCAGGATACCATACTTATCACTGATTACTAATTATCTCACATCGGGACATATCTAAAGGTGGAGGTGAACACCGATGAAACTTATTATCGCCGTTGTCCACGAAAAGGACCAGCGTCACGTGCAGGACAGCCTGCTCGAGAGCGGTTTTCAATTCACCAACGTCGCCAGCACCGGCGGCTTTCTTCGCGAAGGCAATATCACGCTGATGATCGGCACCGAAGAGGAGCAGGTAGACGCGGTTATCGAGGTGATCCGTGAAAGCTGTCAGACGCGCGAGCAATACGTGAACGTGATGCCGCCTACCATGGAACCGGTCGGCACCGTCATCCCCAGCCCCGTCAAAGTCGTTGTTGGCGGGGCTATTTTGTTCGTGCTGGATGTCGAGCGGTTCGAGAAGGTGTGAAGTTCCAAGTTCGGAATTCCAGTTTTGTGAAGTTCGTGGGGTTCCAAGTTCAATAGTTGGAAGTTCATGGCTCTTACGGGGGTTCAAGGCGCGCGAAAGTAGTCCGAAGTCAATGTCGAAACCGGCATTACTCTGCCGGACGTGTGTCTTCCCCGGCGACATGCGTGGAGATCAGCATATCCTCTTCATCCTCGTTTTCCTCGGAAACCTCTTCCTCGGCGCTGGATTCGGGTGGGGTCACGATTATTTTGCCGATGGCATGGGCCGCCGCCTCGCGCACATAGGGCACGTCGTCATCCAGCAGTTCGCGCAGGAAATCAGCGGCGCGTGGATTGCCGATTATACCGAGCGAGCGCGCGGCCGACCAGCGCACGTCGGGGTTGACATCCTTCAGAGAACGGCACAGTGGATCGATCGCTTCATCGCCGAGGGCCGCCGCGCCGTCCCAATCCTGCCGGGCGACCGCGTACCAGGCCAGCACCTCCGGCTCATCCGGCACGCCGAGGATATCCAGCGCCTCCGCCGCGGCCATCGCCACGCCGGCATCCTGATCGTGAAGGGCATCGCAGATCGGCCCGAGGCACCATGGATCGCCGATCTTGCCCAGCGCCCAGGCGGCCATCTGGCGCTCGCCCGGGTCTTCATCGTTCAGGGAATAGATCAGCGAATCAACGGCAGGCTGGCCGAACTTCACCAGCACTTCCGCCGCGGCGCGGCGCACGTCGGCCTTGCGGTCGCGCAGCGTTTCGCACAGCGCCGGTATGGCGCGCACGCCGGCTCCGAGCTCTTCCAGCTTGCCCAGCGTCTCGGCCGCGGTACGGCGAATGCGATGATCGTCATCAGCCAGGGCGGCAACGAGCGGGTCGATGGCATGCGCGCCGTATTTCGGCACTTCATCCCAGTGCCCGCGCATCACCACGTACCAGGCTTGCGCCCCCTGGTCATCCTCCGGCACCCCGGTTTTATCCAGAGCGCGGGCGATATAATGCCGTGCCGTCGAGCGGCTGTCCTTCAACGCGGCGATCATCGGTTCGACGGCGCGCATGCTGAATTTAACCAGCGCGTCCGATGCCGCTTCACAGACATAATACTCGTCATCCTTGAGGTAATATTCCTCATTGCGGAAGACGTTGATGAGCGGGCCGATGGCGCGCGGGTCGCCGATTTCGCCCAGCGCCTTGGCGGCAGCCTCCCGCGCGCCGGCGCTCTGGTCCCGCAGCGCGGAGATCAGCACCTCCATCACGGCGGGATCTTTGATGTGCCCCAGTGCCAGCGCGGCGGTTTCGCGGACGAACCAGCGCTCGTCCTGCATGGATTCCATCAGCGGTTTGATTGCCGCCGGATCGCCGATCAGTCCCAGCGAACGGGACGCCTCGCGGCGCACCTCCTCATCGGTGCTCTTTAACGCGCGGGTCAACGACTCGACCGATGCGGAACCCAGCGCCACCGCACGCACCCAATCCCGCTTTGCTACCGCGTAAATCGCCTGTTCGAGAGGATTCGACGGCAGGCCGACCTTTTCGGTGGCGGTAATAGCCGCCTGCACGACGGCGGGATCGGTATCCTGCAGGAGTTGGCAGAGGGCGGGGATGATATGTGCCTGGCCCGATTGACCCAGGGAGTTGGCGAGGGTGATGCGTACCGACGGCTCTTCATCGTTCAGCGCCGGCGCCAGCGCCGATATGATCCGCTCATCGTCGATCTGGCCGAGCGCGCGGACAGCGTGTTCCCGCGCATGAGGTTCGGATTCAGTCAGAACGCGTGCCAGCGAGCTTACCGCCCTCGATCCATATGGTACCAGCGCTTCCGCCGCACTCTGGGCCACCGCGGGGATTTTGTCTTTCAGCGACTCCACGAGCGCTTCGATTGCCTTAGAGTCGCCGGTCATTCCCAGCGCTTTTACTACGGAGATGCGAACCGTCCATTCCTTATCGGTCAAGGCGCGGCATAACGGTCCAATGACACGGGGAAATCCCAATTCACCCAGCGCGCGCGCCGCTTCTTCGCGAATGGCAGCGTCGTGATCGCTCAACAGCCTGATCAAACTGTTGACGTTTTTTCGTGCCTTCATCTTCGATACATTGGGCTTGAACAGTCGCATGAGTCGCCCCCAATCGAAAAAGGCCCGCGCTTTATGATTCTGTTATGATGGCAGCGCGAACATAGTTTTAATTATTATAAAGCAAAAAAGCCGGTCAATACAAGGCCACTGCCAGCACAAGAGAACCTTATTATAGATGTAATTTAAAAACCGGTTGCTTCTCGTGGGAGCGCCTAATCCCCCCAAGAGAAGCGACCGATTTAAAATTTAAATAGCTCATTCCGTCACCTGCGGGAGAGCGGCAGATTCATCAAACGGCACATCGATGGCATGCAGCGCTTCACCCGCCGCCTCGCGCACAAAGGCTTCCTCATCATGCAGCAGCGCGCGCAAGCCGTCGGCCGCCAGCGGATCGGCTACCTCCTCCAGCGCGCGCGCCGCGGCCCAGCGGATATCCGGATTAACGTCACGCGTGGCGTGCAGCAAAGCCTCCGTTGACGCGTGCCCCAGGGTAACGGCGCGCGCCCACTCCTTTTTGGCAACCAGGTACCAGCCCAGCACTTCGGCCTCTTCCGGCACTCCGATTTCGTCCAGCGCGAGGGCGGCTGCTTCCGCCACCGCGGAATGCGGGTCGTGCAAGGCATCGCACAGCGGGCCTACCGACCACATGTCACCGATCTGACCAAGCGCCCAGGAAGCCGACTCGCGGGCGACCCATTCGTCGTCATTCAACGCATAGATGAGATAATCGACCGCCGGCTGGCCGATCTTAACCAGCACCTCGGCGATGGATTTACGCACATCGGCCTTGCGGTCGCGCAATGCGAGGGCGAGCGGCTCGATGGCGCGCACCGCGCCGATCTGGCTTATCTGACCGAGAGCCTCCGCCGCCGCCCTGCGCACGCGGTGATCGTCATCGCGCAAGGCCGCAATGAGCGGCTCGACCGCCAGATCTCCCATTTCGATCGCCTTCACCCAGTCGCCCTGCACCACGGCGAACCAGGCCTGGGCGACAGGCTCGTCCGGCACGCCGATCTTCTCCAGCGCCTCGGCGATAGCATGGCGAATAGCGGACGAACTGTCTCGGAAAGCCGCGAGAAGTGAGCCGACGGCCTGGGCGCCGATGTTGCTCAATGCCTGCGCCGCGGATTCGGCCACCGCATATTCATTGTCTTGCAATGCCTCGACCAGGGCATCGATAGTTAGCGCATCGGCAAGTTCCGCCAGCGCTTTGGCGGCGGATTCGCGCACGACGGCATTGTCGTCCTTGAGTGCCGTGGTGAGAATGCCGGGAATCCGCGCATCGGTGATGTGAGCCAGCGCCCAGGAAGCGGATTCGCGCACGAACCATTCCTCATCGGACAGCGCCTTGAAGAGCGATCTAATCGCACGGGCATCGCCGATCATGCCCAATGATTTGGCGGCGTTGCGCCGGATGTCCATATTCGGGTTGCTCATCGCTTCGATGAGCACTTCCACGGCGGCCGCGCCGAGGGCGACTGCGCTGTTCCAATTACTGCGGGCAACGGCGAATTTCGCTTGCGAAGCGGGATCAGTAGGCAGGCCGATTTTCTGCAGGGCGGCAGCGGCGGCATCGACAACATCCCGTTCATCGTCCAGCAGCGTCTCGCTCAACGGCTCGATGGCATGTTTATCGCCGATCTTGCCCAACGCCTCCGCTGCATTGAGACGCACCACGGCTGCGGTGTCTTTCAGCGCGTTGCACAGCGCGGGAACCGCCTTGGTATGGTGGATATTTCCCAACGCCAGCGCGGCATTGGCGCGGAGCAGCTCCGATTTATCGGACATTGCCCGCGAAAGCGCGGCCACAGCGTGCCCGCCATATTGAACCAGCGCCTCGACGGCAGCCTGATATACGGCCGGTTTATCGTCTTTGAGGATATCGACCAGCGGCTCGACGGCGCGCGGGTCACGAATTTTCGCCAGCGCATCGACGACGGTCAATCTGACAGCCCAATCCTTATCCCTCAAGGCGGCGCAAAGCGGGGCAACCACCCGCGGAAAGGCCAGCTCACCCAGCGCGCGGGCGGCTCCTTCACGAATCTCCACTTCCCGGTCGGATAGAGCCTTGACCAGGCCATTGACATTTTTACGCGTCTTTAGCTGGAGTACATTTGGCTTAAACAGTCTCATGAAGCGTCCTCCCTGGCGTGTGACCGTCGGAGGAGGAGGAGCCGGTATCGCGATAATGTATGATTGCGCTCCCCGATCTCACCGGGTCTTATCTGCCGGCGTTATCTTTCCATCCTTCCGCCATTCCGTTCTTCACGCCTCCACGCCGATTGCCGCGCAGATTATTGAACGTGGCTTTGAACCGTGGATCCGACCAGAGCGGCTTGAAGAGCGGCTCATCGAAAAGCAGTCGTATATCATATCCCTGCGACGTAGCGATGCGCAGGTCGGCGAAGGCGGCGTCCATATCGCCGCGCTGCGCGTGCCATGTCGCGCGCAGCACGCGGCCCCACGGATGGTCTGGATAGCGCGACAACAACGATCGAATCTCGCGCACCGCCTCGTCCGGCTGTCCCAATCGCATGTGGCAGAGGGCCAACAGCCACATCAGCGTATCATTCTCCGGCTGCAGGCGCAAGGCCTCCTTCAACGCGCCCCGCGCTCCGGTCGGTCGCTCGAGATCCAGCAGCAGCAGACGCCCCAGGTGGAACCACGGCGCGCCATCCTCGGGTTCCAACCCGATCGCCCGATCGTAACACTCCATTGCTTCGTGATATCGCCGCAGCTCCTCCAGCGCCTGGCCGCGGTTCAGCCAGATGCCGGGATCATCCGGAAATTCCCGTAGCGCCAGGTCGGCGGCGCGCAGCGCTGCCCCCGGATCGCCGGAGATGGTGTACAGCATGGACAGGGTATACCATCCGATGCTCAACCGCGGCTCCCGGCAGACGGCTTCCTCCAGCGTTTGCTGCGCGCCAAGCAAGTCGCCGAGCTCCATCTTCACGCGGCCCAGCACGTAGAGCAATTTTGCGCCGGTGGGATTGTCGGCAAGCATGGCATTGATGCGGGCAAATACCCGCGGCACGGCTTTTACGGAGGGGGCAACTTCCACCAGGTTGATTGCCGCATCGATGTGATCCGGATCATATTCCAGCGCCTGCAGATAGTCATCCACCGCCGTTGCCGGATCGCCGCTATGTTCGCGAATCATGCCGCGCGTATAATAGTTGATCCCCATCTCCGGTTCGGCGGCAATCGCTTCGTCGATGGTCGCCAGCGCTTCCTGATGCATTCCGAGCGCGTCCAGCGTGCTGGCGCGGTTGTGTAGCAGGTTGGGCGATAATCCTTCGATCCGCTCTAATTCCGCCCACTTGCCCAGCGCCAGCTCGTGCTGGTCACGGTAAGACAGGCACGCGCCATGCAGGCGGATGATGTCCGCATCGTCGGGGTATTGGCTAAAGAGTGGCTCGGCAGTCTGCCAGGCCTCCGTGTATTGACCGAGGTCGCACAGATCGACTGCCAGGTAATAACGGCTGTCGTGATCTTCCGGATCGAGCCGCAGCGCCGTCTCGCGCTCGGATACCGCATCCGCAATGCGCCCGAGATGCTCGAGGGTCTCGGCGCAAACGGCATGTCCCCCCGCGTCATTGTTGTCGATGACGGTTGCGCGCGCGGCACATACTAACGCATCCTGGTAATACTCGAGCAGAGACAGGTGGCGGGCGACATCGACCTGGATATCGATATCTTCCTGGTTGCGATCCGCGACGGAAAGCAACTGTTCGACGGCTTCATCCTGTCGCCCCAGTTGTCCCAGGGCGACGCCGCGGAAGAGCTGCGCCCAGGCATGGTCCGGCTCCAGCATACTGATACGGTTCAGCAGAGAAAGAGCCTCTTCCGCCTGCTGTTCCTGCAACAGCGCTTCTGCCCGCGTCAACAACTTATCGATTTCATTCTCGAAATTCATAAAAATGCCACCGGATTTTTGAGGTTCCGGATTCCGAGTTCCTTGTTAACCTGGAACTTGGAACTCGGAACCTGGGCCTTCGAACTTTACTCCCTGGTCTTGATGATAACGCTCACCTTGCCTTCCAATAACCGGCGAAACCGGTCGGCGTCAGCAGATTTTCCTACCACCGAGCCGTAATGCATGGGAATTGCCCACTGCGGACGAAGGTCCAGCGCCGCGCTTGCCGCCTCCTCGGCCGTCATGGTGTAGACACCGCCGACCGGGAGGATGGCAATGTCCGGATGAAGCCGTTTCATTTCGGGGATGCGATCGGTATCGCCCGCATGATAGATAGTAACGCCTTCGATATCGATCAGATACCCGACCCAACCGGCGTTTTTTGGATGATACGCCTTGCCGATATTATATGCCGGCGCCGCGGTGATCTTCACTTCGCCGATACGGATGGTCTCGCCGACCGCGATGGTGCGTTTCTCGCCGGCAACGCCCGCCATGCTGTCCGCCGGGCCGATCGTCACGGTATGGGAGTCCCGCACTTTGTCGATATCCCGCGGCGAGCAATGGTCCGCATGCTTATGTGTGATGAGGACGATATCGGCCTTCTGTTGTCCGGCATCGATCTGATAGGGATCAATATAGATAACCTTGCCCGCGGTGATTTTGAAAGCATCATGCCCGAGCCAGTGTATCTGTTCTTTCATCTCCCCTACCCCCTTCGCCATGCCATTTCGCATCACCCAGGCACCGCCGGCAGACAATCCGTCAGGCTAATAATGATTTTGCATATTATACTCCAGATTGGACCATTTCGAGAAGTAGCACGCAAATTTTTCGCTCCGGTATTCAATGGATCCGCTCATCGCTACCCTCTTATCGAGCATCTTCGGTATATAAGCGAGCACTTTACACTGGTATTAGGAAGCGGTACAGTATTACTGCGCTGACCGAGATAACAATTGATACGGTCGCCAAACGTCGCCGAACCATGCTGCAGAGGTAAAAGATTGTCCGTTTCAACCGCACCAACCGGATTATCATCCGCCACCAGGCAGGCGCCGAAAATGCGGCGCGGTCTTACCTTCCGCTCCTTCTTTGTCTGCATCTTCGCCTTACTGCTGATGGGCATGTGGAGCGAGTATCATACTTGTTACCTCGGCGCCGGCGGCGATGCCCTGCTGGAAAATACCCCCCCAAACGGCGCAGTCACTACAC
>Ga0172375_10003891_pt1 | contig 22418 bp, 15 predicted proteins | sample LakKiv1m_FD_114537 | JGI IMG/M metagenome (GOLD analysis project Ga0172375, IMG submission 114537) | Freshwater microbial communities from Kabuno Bay, South-Kivu, Congo - kab_092012_11.1m | ecosystem: Environmental > Aquatic > Freshwater > Lake | place: Democratic Republic of the Congo... | reverse complement strand
TCACCCATCTTCTTGAGTGCATTTGCCGCCTTCACCCTGAGCCAGCGGTCGTCATGCTTCAGGAGTTTCACAAGTACCGGCAATGCGCTTGGATCCTTAATGCATCCAAGCGCTTCGCAAGCGCCCTGTCTTACATGCTTGTCTTTGCCTTCGCACATCTTGATCAGCTCCGGTACCATCGCCTTCGCTTCGGAACGCCTGGCCAGCTCTTCGGCCGCCCAACCCCTGACGACCGGGGACCAGTCACTAAACGCTTCAACAAGCTGAGGAACCGTCATATTTTTGTTGTCAACATCGAACCGGCCGGACTTGATTGCCTCCGCAACGTCCTTCCTGCTCAGCCAGTCTGATTTCCTGGCGTCTCGTCCCGTAATAAGGAGCTTTTTCAACGGCATGGCATAAGTCAGGACATACGTTGCGTTGGGACTCAGTCCGCTGTAACTGCTGTTGCCGTAATATGTGTTGTCGTGGGTGCTACCAGGTCCATACTGTTCGCCACCGTCATACGTGAAAGAACCGTCACAGCGCCGCACCAAGTCCAGGTGCCAGATTGCCTCCTTGAAGAACGCCGCCGCGGCTTCAGGTCCGCCGGCATTGGGACCCAGCGCGCTCCACAGGTAGCTGAATCCCTGGCCCGTGTGCCCGTATTCACGGTTCGGATATGCAGCAGTACCCATCTTCGCATAGAATTTTGCAGATTCAGGCTGATTGCCCTGTATCGCAAAGAAGAGCGCCGCGAGCGAGTTCTTGCCATTGTTTTCATGGTATGGCCACGCTATGTGTTCACCGTAAGGAACCGCCCCTTTATCCACATAATATGAAAAGAACTTGGACCCCCTCCAAATTGCCTGGTCAACTTCGGGATCCGATATTCCGCACTTCTTTCCCATTACAATTCCAAGATTGGCAATGAGCCCGGCCTGGTTCACCGGCCCGTAAGGAGGAATTGATCCGTGAAGTTTCCCGTCAGGCGTCGGATCCGAAAAACCATGCCCGAAAGTTCCATACATGCCCTGCCCCCTGGCCATTTTCATTGTCAGGATCTTGATTGCAGGAAGAACTTCCTTATCGCCGGTAAGCAGGTAATACTCGCCCAGGAAGACGTTCATGTAGCCGCAGTCCCATGCACCGCCACCTTCCCGCTTCTCTTCACTCGCAGCCATTGATCTGGCAGCTGCCTGGACCTTCGGCAGGTAATCGGGATTTCCGCTCGCCATCAGCGCCAGGCCTCTTATGGCGCCAGTCCACCCGCCTCCTATTTCCTCCTTCTCAAGGGCCTTGCACGCATCGGCAAGTATCAGCGCTGATTTCCTGCAGTCATATGGCGCCGTGCCGCTGTAGGAACCCATCACCCTCAGCTTTAGCTCCACGTTCCCGGTCTTGCCATTGCGCCATCTTGTCAGTTTCAGCACGCCCTTGTTCTCTGCTTTCTCGGCCTCGGTTATTGCGCGCGCAAGACTCTTGCGCGCATCGTCAGTAAAAAGTTTGCCGCCAACACCAAGGATCACATCATTGACTTCCATTACCCCGGATGCCGGTGAATTGGTGCCGACATGGGTAACAAGAATCTGCCGGCTCGCGATCGTAGTTCGCCCCTGCGAAGCATCGAGATTGGACGCCGCTTTTGTATATATCCACCCGCGTAAACCGGTAGGCCCAAGATTGTAGGTACGGGTACGGTCCACCGTGTTGCTCTGCGTAAGATCAGGCAGCGTGGCCGCGCCGAATACAGGAAAACCCGCGGACATGCTGAACGCTATTAAAACGGCTTTGACTGTCAGGCTCTGCTTGCAATTCATCTCAGGACTCCCTTCCCTTCTTTATTTAGAAACTCCAGCGACCTTGACTTAGCCCGAATATTGCACAATTCTTTGTGCAATATTCGCCCACGGGGCCGTCGTTTGTTCCGCTCGAGCGGGACAAACAAGGGGCTAACCACTTGCCCCGAATACGTCGGGGCGACGTGCTCTGGCAGGCGGGCTTGCAGTACAACTTGATCTGCCAGAGCCGCTTATTGCGCGAGCTATAAGCAGCTCGTGCAATAAGCGGGTCAGTAAGAGTTGCAACAATAGCATTTGGAGTGCCAAGATGCTTGAAGTCACAGGAATCGGCGTTTTGCAGGCAAAACAGCCTCCCGGATGAGCATTAATCCTGCTTTGTGCATACCGGAGTACACACCTGGCATACCGGAGTACACACCTGCAGCGCCAATGAGTACCCAGTCTGCGATAAAGCTCTGCGGGCTGACGTGCGTGCCAGGCCGTAGCTTCAGGATGAATTGCCGAGTCTTTGCAGACTTATTCCGTTTCCACACAAAGTACAGACGCTATCTTATCCGGCGCTTCTGCGGGAAGAGCAACCGAAAGCTTGTCACCTTCCTGCGTTATTTTCAGAGCCGTCTTCTTTTCATCGGCAAGCATGTAGGCCTTGACTGCCTTGCCTTTCATGTTTGCCACTTCGAATTTCTCGCCGGGCCATTTGAAGATATGGAAATAGATCCTGTTGGGCTTGGTTGTGCAACGCCAGTTGCGGCCGGTATTCGTGTCCCTGTTGCTGCCATACCCGTCTTTTTCTTTCGTGTTACCGCCATATTCCGCACCGAAACATGTCGGGCCCGTTCCGTAGATGGCTTCGCTGTTGACTTTCATCCACTTGCCAATTTCGGCCAGACGTTCAACGCTGGGCTGCGGAATAAGACCCTCTGCAGTGGGACCCACATTAAGCAGGTAGTTGCCACCCTTGCTGGCAATGTCGCACAGATTGAACAACAAAGTCTCGGTTGTCTTCCATTTGTTATCATAAGACTTGTAACCCCAGGTGTCGTTCATTGTCATGCAGGTTTCCCAGTCGCGACCGTCCTTGAACCCGCCCACGGGTATATGCTGTTCGGGGGTCTCAGTATCGCCTTTGTACCCGCCGCCCAGCCGGTTATTCCAGATGATGTTGGGCTTCAACTCCTTCATCACTTTATATAGTTTTCCGGCGCGTTCCGGGGTCATATCCTTCGGGGTGTCCCACCAAAGTACCGTGGGAAACTCGCCGTAGTTCGAAAGGATTTCCTTCACCTGCGGAACGGCGATCTTGTCGATGTACTCGTCCATCGAGCCGTCCTGTTTCTCCTTGTCCCAGTGACCGCCCGCCGCGGCGCCGCCCTTGTGGTGCCAGTCCTGCGCCTGTGAATAATAAAAGCCCAGTTTAATTCCTTCTTTTCTGCATGCCTCAGCCAGGTCCTTCAGGGGATCCTTCTTGTACGGGGTGGCATCAACAATGTTGTATTTGCTGGCCTCAGACTTGTACATCGCGAACCCGTCATGATGTTTGGAAGTGATGACGATATATTTCATCCCGGCATCTTTCGCTATCTTCACCCATTCCGCGGCATTGAATTTCACCGGATTGAACTGCTCGGCATATTTCGCATAAACGTCAACCGGTATTTTGCCCCGGTTCATTATCCACTCGCCGATGCCGCCAATCTGCTTGCCGTCATATGTCCCGGCCGGAACAGAATAGACGCCCCAGTGAATGAACATCCCGAACTTGGCCTCGCGCCACCACTTCATCCTCGCATCGCGCTGCTCTTTGGACTCCTGCTGTTCCTGCGCACCCGACTGAACTGCAAGAACCATCGCCATCATCAATACCGCAAACATTCCTCTTTTCATTCTACCTCCTCCGTTTTGTTATGCAGGAAGCGGATAATACCATTCTTTCCGCCTTCCGCAAGAAGAACACAGAAGTTTTGACCTGATCAACGGCACAAATCTCTTTCTTGTCTTGTGGCGGCAATCCGGCTAACATTCTGCCTGTTATGAAAAAAGTATTCGTGTCAGGCTGTTACGATGTACTCCACGGAGGACACCTGGAATTCTTCCGGCAGGCAAAAGCGCTCGGGAATTATCTCATCGTCTGCATCCCAAATGACGCCGCGCTTTTTGTCCACAAGAAACGCCAACCCTGGATTCCAATTGAACACAAGGTGCAGGTCATCAGCGCGCTTGAACCCGTGGACGAAGTGGTCATCGGCGAAGATCTTGAGCCCGGCCTGAACTTCAAGTCACAGTTCCTGAAACTCAAGCCGCAGATACTGGCGGTCACTGAAGATGACAGGTTCGAATCCCCTAAAAGGGAACTCTGCGCAAAGGTCGGCGCCCAGTATGTCCGCCTTCCGAAGAACCTTACCTACGATCCGATATCCACGAGCGAAATTCTCCAGCGGGCCCGCGCAATAACCCAGGCCCCGATGCGTATTGATTTTGCCGGCGGCTGGCTTGATGTGCCGCGCTTCTCAAGGCCGGACGGCTACATTGTCAACTGCTCAATCTCGCCGCTGGTAAGCCTCTATGACTGGCCCTATGAAAAGTGTTCCGGGCTCGGCGGATCGGGCGCCTACGCGCTCCTGCAGGGCAAGGACGCCATCCAGTCCGAGCTGAACAACGATGTCGGCTGGCAGGATCCCGCGGTCATCATGGAAACAGGACTCTGCATATGGCATTCAGGGCAGCGGCCGGTGCTCGAAGCAAAAGTGAATCCGTCCTTCCTGAAGGACAAGATGGCGCTGTACTGGACTGGAATACAGCACGTGACAAATGTGCTTGCCGAGATGCCGAGGGATTATGAACTTCTCACCAAATCAGGTCACGTGGCCCGGCAGGCCGCGCTGGCCATGGATTTCGACATGCTCTGCAAAGCTGTCCACATCACTTACAAGGTCCAGCTCAAGGAAGGCATGAAGAAACTGCCCGACAGGGGCCAGAAGGCCATGAAGTACTGCGGCAGCGGCCATGGCGGCTATGCCGTTTATCTGTTTGATGAAGTCCCGGCTTCAAACGATCTTATGCTCGTTGAACCTTTCATGAAACAATTCATGAAGTGAAGTTCCTTGAACAACGGCGGATTCAGCATTCATCACTCATCATTCAGCATTTCTTAAACAATCCCCCACGGCTCTCGTCGCACCCTGTTCATCATCCTGGCCGCATTCTCGTCTCCGACTATGGTCTCCTTTACAGGATCCCACTGGATCTTGCGGCCGGTCCTTACGGCGATATCGCCGAGGTGACTGATGAAGTCCGACTGGACGGCCGAATCAATATCACTGGCCGGATTCCTGCGCGTCTTAACCGCTTTTACAAAATTCAGGTAATGATGATTATCCTGCAGAAGATGGATATCACCGGGCTTGATCTTGATTTTAAGGAGTTCATCACTGCTCGCCTTAATGCCGCCCCTGCTTGGCGCAACCCAGCCCTCGGTGCCGGTAAATGTTGTCTTATCGCCTCCGGGTTTCAATGTAAAAGTTACACCGCTGGCATAGCGGCCCTTGATGTCCCAGTCGACCACCGTGTTGTATAATCCCTCCCTGGGAATACGCCCCGTGCCCTCGTATTCCACGGGGATATGCGGATAACCCCAGTGGGCAATATCCAGCGGATGCGCGCCCCAGCCGGCTATGAAGCCAAGCGCATAATCATAAATGTGCCAGCGGCCGGTATTAACAACACGGTCATTTGTATAAGGCGCAACCGGCGCGGGCCCAAGCCACATCTCATAATCCAGCCCGTCCGGAACCGGCTGAGGCGCCGGATTGCCCCCGGTTTCCCCGTTCGGGGCAACCACATCAACTGATTTCAGTTCCCCGATATATCCGTTGCGAACCAGTTCAGCGGCAAATCCGCAATGCTGGTTGAAACATCTCTGCTGGGTCCCGTACTGGAATATCGTACCGTGCTTGCGGACAATCTCACGAAGCAGTTTGTTTTCAGCAATACTGATACCGAGCGGTTTCTCAACATAAATATCCTTGCCCGATTTTACCGCCAGCACGGCCGCCGGCACATGCCAGTGGTCGGGAGTCGCTATCACAACAGCATCAATGTCCGTCCTCGCAAGAAGCTCCCTGAAATCCCTGTAAGGTTCACATCCCCTGTAGGATCCCTTTTCCATTCTCCCGGCATAGTACCCGTTGACCGCCCTGGCCGCGCCTTCGCGGCGATCCTTGAAACAGTCGCACACTGCCAGGATCTGGGTTTCGTCAAGATGAAGCATGCCGTTCATCACGCCGCCACCCTGCCCGCCCACGCCAATAGAACCCAGCGTCACCCTGTTACTGGGCGCATTGGCGCCGAATACCGAGGAAGGCACAATCGCCGGAAAACCGCCGGCAATCGCGCCGCCTGCTGCCGCCATACCCTTTAGAAAACTTCTGCGCGATATTCTGCTCATATTTCATTCCTCGATCTGGAATTTGAAATCTCAAATCTGAAATCTGAGATCTGTGATCCCTTTACGCGCCCCACCATTCCTTCAGACGCTGGGCAGACTTCTTTACATTGTCCGGTCCGGCGATCTCAAGGGTTGTGGCACCATCGAAACCGGATTTCTTCAGGGCCTTGACTATTTCAGGAATGCCGACAACTCCATCACCCAGCGGAATCACGGCCATGCCGCAGCCGAACATCTTGCCGCGCTTCTCCTCCATGTCCTTGGCCATGTCTTTCCAGTGGACATGCTTGATGCGCTTGCCAAATGTCTTTATGTAATCAAGGGGATTCGCCCCGCCCAGCCAGCTGTTGCCGGTGTCAAGGCAGATACCCACTGTCTTCTCGTGGCCCAGCCCATCCAGCACCTCGCCCATGCTGGCCACCGAATCAGTCACTATGCCGTGCGGCTCAAGCAGCAGGTCAACGCCAAGTTCCTCCGCCCATTGCACGGGCACATGAAGTTTATCGCGCATGGCAAAAATCCGCTCCTTGTGCGTCAGCTTGTGGCCAAACTCCGTCTTCGGATCACCTTCGGTCGTAATCACATCCTTGATGCCCAGCAGCTTGGCAAGCCGGATAGCCTTGATAATTTCCGTTGTGCCATACGTGTCAGGACTGCTTGGATCAAGAAGGTTGGCATGCGCGCAGAATGCCGTCAGCTCAATTCCCGCAGCTTCCACCATCTCGCGGATCTTGGCAGGATGGGTGTCAAGACTGATCGACGACGAGAATCCATACTCGGTCCCCAGCATTCCACCCTGGTGGTTGTCTGTTATGTCGGCATACTTGATTCCCATCTCGGCAATGGCCTTGAACTGACGGGCCATGACTGTAAACGGTTCAACCAGTGCGAAACAACCTATCTTCATATTTCCTGTCTCCTTTCCCGCCGGGACACTGTCCGCGGCAACTGCTGATAAATTGATTACTGCTTGGGCTGCAGCCACTCCAATGGCCGCAGCAGATGATGTCTTCAGGAACTCGCGCCTGCTGACTTTTCCCATATTCCCCGCCCTCCTTCTTCCTCCGGCTCCGCAAACCACCCAAACCACCTGATAAATGTTCACGCGATAATACCCTTTTCCATAAGGCAAATCTTCCAATCCCCTACAGTGAAGGATTTTGAACATTTTTCTTTTGCCGGAACAATCGCACGGTTAGTATCAGGAAAGAAAGAGAGAACATCCAATGAAAAGCAGCCGGGTGCCGATATACAGGGAGCGCGGCCGGACGTATCATGCCGACTCGTGCGACCCTCTGGTCCGGGCCTGCCGGAACGGAGCATTGGAAGTCCAGGCCCTGTCCCGCGGCACCTACCCCGGAACGCGTCTTCCAGGCAGCGAACTTGACGGCTTGCGAAGCGTCGGTTTCTGGGACGCCAAACACGATCAGGACTGGGGCCTTGAATGGCACCGTAACGAAGGCCTCGAGCTCACTTTCCTTGAAACAGGCTCGGTCGAGTTTGCGCTTGAAAACTCCAGCTACACGCTGGCCCCCGGCAACCTCGCCATTACACGCCCCTGGCAACCCCACAAGATCGGCCTGCCGAACGTGGGCGCCGGACGCCTGCACTGGATCATCCTCGACGTTGGGATCCGTCATCCTCACCAGGAATGGAAATGGCCGCGGTGGCTTGTCATCTCCGCGGGTGATATGCGCGAGCTGACACAGTTCATGAGCCAGAATGAACAGCCCGTCTGGAAGACCACCCCGGGGATCCAGAATTGTTTCAAACAGATATCCCGGACCGTGGTTTCCTACCAGAAGAAGACGGGAACGTCGCGCCTGGCCGTTTACATTAACGAGTTGTTCCTGCTGGTTCTTGAACTCTTCAGGTCTCAGAAGATGACGCTCTCCAAATCCCTTACAAGCGCGCGCAGGTCCACAAAGCTGTTTCTCTCCGCGCTTCCGGCAAATGTTGCCGATCAATGGACGCTGGACTCAATGGCTAAAACGTGCGGTCTGGGCACAACTCGATTTACCCACTACTGCAGGCAGCTCACGAACTGCACGCCGGTGGAATACCTGAACCGCGTCCGCCTTGAGAAAGCCGCCGGACTGCTCAGGAACAACAGGGAAATGAACATTACGGAAATTGCCTTTGCCTGCGGATTCTCAACCAGCCAGTATTTTGCGACAGTCTTCCGCAGACAGTTCAAACGCACCCCGGCAGCTTACCGCAGAAACAGCAGTTAAGTCTGAGGCCAACGGGGTCAGATCTGGTCGAGCATGGATTGCCTTCGCTGCTTATACTCGTCTTCCGTGATCAGCCCGTCTTTCCTGAGTTGATCCAGTCTGCGCAGCCTGTCGGCTATGTCGCCCTTGGCGGGGGCAGACGGCGGCTGAGCCTCCGGCTTGGCTTCATTCTTCGCTTGCGGGGCAGGCTTCGAGCGAGGGGCGCCTTGCTCCATCTTGAAGGACAGACCGCGGAAGACGAGAGAAGAGGGAACGGCGGCCTTCCACTTGTTGTCGAAAGCATTCCACGGCAGGGCGACCGGAAAGAGTATGACGGACGCAAAGATCTCGCTCACGTCCACTTTGATCCGCAGTGCCTGCGGAGGCGTGACCATGTGGTACCCCTCCTTCTGGACGGTGACCGTGTGGATACCCACCCCAAGATCTCCGATCCGGAACTCCGCCGGCGTGACCTTCCCTGTGTCGGCCCCGTCCATGAAAATGGCGGCGCCCGCGGGGGCAGACCTGATGGGAACCGATGCGCAACCCGAAGCCAGCAACGCGATAGCCGACAGTGCCAGACAGATTCGCAACAAGTCGTTTTTCATTGAGCACTCTGTTGACAAGAAATTGTTTTATTGGGGGAGCAATCCTGAAATACCGATTTCAGCGCTCTTGTCCCAGTTAATTACCGTCATGTTGCCTGCCGTGATGCCTTTTGACAAGATTTAAACGTAGCACCGAAGAACAGGAAATCGTGCCGGGCGGAATACCTGAAGGACAGAGATTCACTTCTATACTCAGCCACTGCTGTCCAAGATAAACCTGATATTGGACAGCTGTGAATACTTTGCGGAACCCTATTCAGCGCCTATACGTCTTACCGGATAAGCCGGTCCCTTGAGGCCCGGTGACTGATCGGTGCCGCCTATCCGTTTAACCGGATAATCAGGTCCTTCCAATTTAGGCTTCTTCGGGACCGGTGCGGTAGATATCGTTTCCTTGGCATGGATTTTCTCCAGCACCCTGGCTTGTTCCTGCCGCTGTTTGGCCAGGTTCTCTTCTATCCTCTTGTTTCTCTCGACTATATAAGTATTGATCCGCGCCAGGCCATTGGAATCGACCCAGATCCTGCCGTACCGGTACAGCCCCCGGTCCATCATGCTGATTTCATTCTGGAAAATATACCGGCTGCCCTCAATTGCGCCTGCCACAGGTTCAGCGTATCGCCTGCTCTCCTCCAGCCTGCTGCAGATACCTGCAAGGTGTTCACAGTCGGACCTGGATGGATAGTGCAGGTAAAACCATGCAACAGCATTTGCCACTTCAGCAAGGTCCCTGTCATTCTCATAAGCAGGATCGTTTCTCCTGGCAAATGTCTTACGGGCAAGTTCAACAAGTTCCCTCTGCCTTGCAGTAACGGCAATAACCGCCTGGACATTGGTTGCCTGTTCCACCGCAGAATAAGCATCCACAACACAAGCCGTTACACCCGCATCAGCCATGAAAACCGGGTTTATATCGTCGTAACTGAGCTCCGTGACATTGACGTCATCTTCCCCGCAGGGCTGGGCGCGATGCAGCGCTGGTTCTACCGGCACGGGAGGATTTGAAACAACAACTGACGGCACCGGCACCGTGTCTGCTTTCCGTCCGGGAGCCGGCGTTTTTACACCGGTCCGGAATTTGTCATGGACCATCTGGACCAGGACTATCATGAGCAATAAAGCCAACAGCCAGTTAACCCATGGAGGAAATGGTTTTCCATCCTGATCCTGTGTATTATCACTCATTGCGATCCCTTATTTCCCGATAATGAACACTGAACGGACAGGTTTCAACGCCAGCTTGATGCTGGTAATGGCCTGGCCGCCTTCACCCGCGTAAGAATATTCCGGAACCGAGAAGCCGCCGGTGTGCGGATCCCACAACTCGGGTTTGATCTTGCCGCGCAGCCGCACCATGGCATCTGCCGTCGTCTCGCCGATGTTCGCGAAGAAGTAAACCTGTGTCCTGCCATTGACCCTGTGGATATACCTCAACTTCTGGCTGCACTGGATGTCCACGTCATAAACCCCGAGAGCTTTGTCCAGCGCCTGCCGCAGGTTGGACTCGTTCGGCGAATTCAGGTAAATCGTGCGCCCGCCTTTTTTGCCTTCCTGAACAATCAGCGCATCACTGTGCGCCAGGTTGGGACCATCATCCAGGTGCAGTTCGAACTCGCTGATCGACGGATTGCCCTGTGCTGCGCCGGTAATTTCGAGCCGGACCATTGATGCGGTGACAGGTGCAAACTTGTCCACCTTGTTAGCGCCAATTGATGTGCCGGAAACGCAGGAGGTCCAGGCATTGCCGTTCCAGTACCGGATGCTGTAGGAAGTCACCCGATCGAACGCCTCGCTGATGACAGCCGAATTGAATTTCCGTTCGGCTCCAAGATTCACTTCGAGCCACCACTCCTTAGCTTTTGCCTCGGAAGGCGCCCAGCGGGTGTCCTTTGAACCGTCAATTGCCTTCGCCGCCTCGAACGCACCTGACTCGCGCCACTCGTTGCACGCGGTGGCGAGGATCTGCTCTTTAACCCCAGGGAACATCTCCCTGATGATCGCCACCACATCGTGGTCGTGACCGAACTCCGCCGACTTGGTAGGCAGCTGGCCGGTGGCAATCACTTTGCCGCCGTTGTCGTAATATTCTTTTATTTTCTTGAGACTGTTCAAGCTGATGGTCTCATGCCCCGGCATGATGAGGACCTTGTACTCTTCGTAATTATTCCTGTTGTTGAGCTTGAGGAGGTCACCCTTGACCGAGCATCGTTCGTCCAGGACCTCGGGATGTATGAACGTAAAATCGCGGCACACCCTGGTGGCCAGGAGTTCCCCAAGATAAATATAATCAGCCTCCGGCACATTCACGCCGCCGCAATAGGGACCAAGCGGACCGTCGAAATGGTATCCCGCCTGCAGCGTTGCAATCGGGTAAAGCACCGCGATATCCGCCACATGCCGGCCCTTGTCCTGCAGAAGCACGTTGAGCCGTCCGATATAGGTGTTGTACGCGGGCAGTCCGTCGGCATAGCGTGGATTTCGATACGAGAGCTCGGGCAAATAGGTAATGTTGCCCAGATTGTACCACACCCCGTGCTGGACGAAGTTATTGATTCCCTTGGCATACTGTTCCATCACAATTGTATAGAGCCGGTCCCAGCTCAGATTGCCCATTGCGCCGTATGTTTCCGTCATCACCTGCGCCTTGTCCCAGTTGTACGCCACGGAGCTGATGATCTTGTAATAGGCTTCGGGATCATTGTCCCAGCCGATCTTGTCGATGCCCGGGATGTCCTGGTACTTGTAACACTTCATGAGGTCTCCCGAAACACCCACCGGGTTTTTTACGTTCTCCTGGTCCTGGTGCCCGAGCAGGGGTACCCGGCCGTGTGCGGTGCACCAGTCCTGGACGGTCTTCATGTAGCCGGACGCATAAAGCTCGCTCCTGAAACCAAACAGGTAATTCCTGGCGGCCTGGGTCTCGAGCCCTATGTCGTACCACAGCGCCGGGTAATACGGGGCCGGATTGAAACCATAGGCGGCCTGGAATTTCTCGTTGAATTTTTCGGTCCACAACCGGCCCCGCCCCCGGTACATTGTGGGCTCGTCATAAAACGCGCCGGAAATCGTTTTCCCGAAATCCCTGCCGAACCGGTCATAGTAAGGCTGGTAGACCATACCGACAAATTTCGAAACCCGTTCCGGATCAAGGTAATCAACATTCGGATCGCCGTCCGGCACGCAGACAAACATCATGATCTTCCAGGAACCGGGAGGAATATCCCATGTGATTGAACCATCCTTCACCCTGCCTGTCAGGTCCTCTATCTGCAGGGTACCATCCTTCATTGCCACAAGGCTCATCAATTTGCCCGCCGGAATGTTGTGGGAATATGTCCCCGGGCCCATGACTTCTTCTTCGAATTTGTCGAGTCGTCTCAGGGTGTCATCGGGATACTTGTTCTTGAAACGCGGGATTCCGTCTCCATTACTGGCGCCGGCGCTCCCGCTGGGGAATCCGTATTCATCATAAATGGTCAGGAACATCCCAAGCTCCCTGGCTTTCTTCACCGCCACGCCATAGAGATCAAAATATTCAGTGCTGAGGTACTTGGGCGTGAACTTCGCACCAAACGGAAGCGGCGCCAGGCCGCCATACCCGCTCTTGTCGCAGTTGCCCTGCAGCTCGGACTCCACCCCCGCCGCGGTCACATCGGTATTGTTCCAGAACCATAGCGGCCTTGACCTGAATTTTAGCGGCGGATTTACAAAATCACTCTTAACATCCGCCCCGCAAAACACGGGCAAAGCAACGGCGCAGAGAATTATCCCAAATAACATCTTATTCTTAATCATTTTGCCGTTTCCGTTATCCATACTGTCATCGCTCCTTTTTCCCTGTTCGCCCAGGCATAGCCCGGTATGGCCGTCAGAGGAACCTCGTTTTTCCCGCCGGCAAGGGCTTTCCCTTCCAGTACGGTCACGCCACCCAGTAATCCGGCCCTGAACTCCGCCCGCAAGTCCGCTTTTTTCGCCAGGGCCACGCTGGCGATCTCTACTTCAGGATGATCAACCGCTTCGATGCAGTAAACAACCGGCCCCCGCATCAACGCCACCTTGCCGTTGTCTTCTTTGACTTTCTCGTTCGCATAAACCCGCTGGACCGGCATCGGCAGGTCAAGTTCAACCACATCCCCAGCCTGCCATGAACGCTTCAGATGCACATAGCCGTCATCCCCCGGCGATACGTCTACCGTTTTGCCTGCGACCTTTAATCCAACAGCCGGAACCGTCGGGCCGGCGAAACGGTACAGGTCACTTGGAACCGGCCGGCCCTGCGCCCAGCCCGGAATCCGCAGGCATATATCAAACTCGGATTCCCTGTCCGGCGAGACCGTCAGCTTGACGCGGCCGTCCCATGGGTAGTCGGTCTGCTGGTCAAGTTTAACCAAAACGCCGGATGCCAGTCTGATCGAAGCCGTCCCGGCGAGGTAGAGGTTTACATATAACTGCTGTTTGCCGAGCGCATAGGCCAAGCCCCCAACCTGCGGAATAATACGATCCAGGTTTGATGGACAGCAGGACAATCCGATCCACGACCTCCTTTTGGCGCCACGGCTGGCTAGCGGATTCTCGTAGAAGAATGCATCTCCGGCAATTGAGATTCCGGAAAGAACGCCGTTGTACAGCATCAGCTCCATTACATCTGCATATTTCGCCTGCCCCTTGAGCAGGTTCATCCGGTGCTGCCAGAATACGTGGGCAATGGCGGCGCAGGATTCGCAATACGCCGAACCATTGGGCAGAAGGTAGGGATCACCAAAACCCTCGTCATCATACTGCCCGGTGCCAATGCCGCCGGTGAGGTACATCTTGCGGCTGACGACATCAGTCCAGAGACTGTCGAGTGCCCGCTCATAGCCGGGAGCTTCAGTGAAACGGACAATATCGGTCATCGCCGAATACAGGTAGCCGGCCCGGACGGCGTGGCCTACGGCTTCGAGCTGATCCACAACCGGCTTGTGGTCCTGCATCCGGCCGTTGCGAACCCGCAATTTAGCCTGGAAATTCGCACGGCGCTGCTCCTCGGTCAGCGGAAAACCTTCCGCTGGTTTTATCAATACCGGTTCGGCCGCGGTTTTAGGATCGAAGAGCTTGTGCTCCTTTCCATGAACATAGCCTCGTTCGTCCACAAAGAATTTTGACAAATCCAGGTACCGTTTTTCGCCTGTGGCGCGGTAAAGCCTCACCAGCGCCAGCTCGACCTCCTCGTGCCCGTCAACATCGTAGCGCTTGCCCAGTCCGAAAACACTGTCGATATTGTCGGCGAACCGCTTCGCCGAATTGAGCACTCTGGGGTCCCCGGTCAGCCGGGCATGTTCGACCGCCATCTCGAAAAAATGTCCTGCGTTATACAGCTGATGCTGCAGGCGCATGTCATCCCACCGCTTGTCGGTATCCTTTACGATCCAGCAGGTGATGAGAAAACCATCCTTCTGCTGAGCGGCTAGGATGCGGTCAATAATGCCTTCCACGCGCTGATGAAGGTTACTGTCGCTGTTGTGCTGAAGAGAAATAATCGCGCCTTCCAAAGCCTTGTGCAGGTCGGAGTCGAAGGCATGGTGCCCCTTTAGCGGCCCGTCAAATTTCCCGGCCGCCTTGTCGAAGTTTGTCACGTGTCCATCCTTCTCCAGGCAGTCCAGCGAGTGAGGGATGGTAACTTCGTGATGCGTTTTCAGCCTGGGGCCCCAGAAACCGCCCTTCAGTTCCACCTGCGCGTGGCTGACCTCCTCCAGTCCGCGCACCGGCTGCGGTCCGGCTGACTTAAGACAAACATTGCGCATCGCCAGTTTCCGCGCTTTCAAAAACGAGGGACCCGCAGTGACGGCAAGAAGGGCGATGATCAGGAACGCCGGAACAAATACCCGCAACGCTTTTCCATTATTTCTCATTTCTTCTCCAGCAACAACCAGTACGAACTTCGAGGCAATCACCGGGCAGGTGTTTGTTATGCGAAATCCGCCTGCTTGTCAAATTCTCTCCTGGCCGGATATTGCACCAGTTTGAAATAATCCATAAGATTGTGCATCATATTTTCCTACTTTAGAACGATATCTCCGTAATCTTAGTTCCGCCCCGAAGAATCGCATACGCGTCAACCTGAGCCGGAGCCTATTAGCCAGAAAAATGTGAAGTTTAGCGAACGCCAATTTGGACTGCGGCGGCTCGACGCCGCTTTTTTTGGACATTCCGCATCTTATCAATCTGAAACGAAGGTACACCAAGCCGTACCTAATGAAAGCGCGGTCTCCGCCACAGGCGGATCCGCCCGAGGCGGAAAGCCCGCGTAATCCAAAATATTCCTTTTCATCGACAACTCTTTGCATCTCAATGTTTTCCTCCTTAGGTTAACGCGTATGCAATTCTTCGTGGCGGCTGGCGTCCGCCACGGCGGACGACGGACGTAGCACGGGCGGCCTCCTGGCTGCGTTGGGCAATATCCGGTCTAATTCTTCTTTCCCCTTCGCCGAAATTTCTGAAAAACAGTTGTGCATTTCCATGCCCGCCTTTGATATTATGGCCCGGACAAGATATGAGAAAGTTCTCGGTCATAATACCTACCTGGAAGAACCTGGCATGCCTTGACCTGGCATACCGGGGCCTGAAACGGAACAGCGCAATTGACCACCAGATACTGATCTTCTTCAATGAATTCGGTCCGGAAGAAAAGGCCTGGGTGGCCGGCAAGGCCGTCGATTACGATACATCCGACAAGAATCTTGGCGTGTGCGTGGCAGTCAATCGTTCCGCCAAACAGGCAAAGACGGACTACATCTGCTACATGAATGACGATATGTATCCACTCCCGGGATGGGATGTCGCGCTCCAGTCATACCTGGACATGAGCGATAAGGTCTGGGTGTCGGGAACGCCCATTGAGCCTGGCAAGGCCAACCCCTGCGCAATCGGTTACTGCGATTACGGGACCTCTCCCGGGAATTTCCGGGAAAATGACCTCCTGCGCGACTATCACAAGTTCTTGCGGCCTTACAATATGTTCAGCACCTGGACCCCTTCAATAATCCCCAGGTCCAACTGGGAAGCAGTAGGCGGTTTTGATGAGGCTTATTTCCCGGGCGATGGCAGCGATCCGGACCTGGCAATGAAAATGTACAAATACGGATGCAGGCTCTTCCTTGGAATCGGCGCAAGCCTGATTTATCATTTTGCCAGGAAGACTGTTTCAAGATATGACAACGCCGAAGTCATGGATTCCAAAGAATACTTTGAGAAGAAATGGGACATCTCACGGTCGAAATTCCTTGAGAAAGTACTTCACCGCGGAGAAGTGATCACTCCCGAACTGCTGAAGAAAATCAGCTCAAAATAATGCTGCCGTCGGTCATCAGCTGCAACTGGAGGATAACTATGAAGCATACCTTCAGTATCGGCAGCCAGCGGCTTATCAGGTCAAAAGACATCACGACTGACAAGGTCAGGCTGCGCGTAACAGCAAAGATGTAACCGCCGATTTATCCTCGTTAGTTCTGTGAGCGAAGGCTGGATGAGCTCAGATACACGCAGATTGGCGCCTTTGGCGCCATGTAAACGCGTCTCGCATTTCGTTTCTTTGCGCAAATATTTTGCGTCAGACGGCATTCAGGATCACGCTCCAAAGCGGGATCCGGCCGGCAAGGCGTCGCACTCGCCGTAATACTCATGGTATGCGACGAGCGCGACAACACAGCCGGGAATGCCATCCCGACCTCCCGGAGAGTCGGGACACAAAAGATTTGCGCCGAAATGCGAGACGCTGCTTTAACTATCACACGAAAGGCATATAAGAAGACGGATGAAACTTGTGTTTACCTGCACCTGCGACAGGACGAACAGCGGGATACTGCTTTATTGTGACCCAGCCTTTTCTCCAACGCCAGCGAAGTTCCCGTGACCGACAGGCCGCCCAGCGCCGTACACCTCAGCTCGCGCGGCAACTGGTCGCCAACGCGCCTTGCCGTCTCTATCACCTCGTCAAGCGGAATGACCTGGTCATAACCGGCCAGCGCCATGTTCGCACAGGCCAGCGCATTGCCCGCAGCAATGACATTCTTGCCAAGACACGGAACCTCGACCCGGTTGGCAACCGGATCGCAAATCAAACCAAGCATACTCTGGAGCGCCATCGAAGAAGCGGCCAGCGCCTGTGCCAGCGTCCCGCCGGCAAGCGTCACCAGCGCGGCCGCAGCCATACATCCGGCGGACCCGCATTCGGCCTGGCAGCCACCCACTTCGGCCGCAAATGTCCAGCGCGTCGAGATGAATACACCGATAAGCCCGCTCGCAAGCATTGCCTTCGCCATCTCCTTCTCCCCAAGCTTCATCTCCTCGGCCATGGCAATCACCGCGCCGGGTAAAGCCGCACAAGCGCCCGCCGTGGGCGCGGCAACGATTACACCCATTGAGCTTTTCACTTCCATCAAGGCTGTAACGTAAAGCACGATGCGGTTAAGAGCACCAGCATCGAGCAGGCGCCCTTTTTTCATCAAATCGTTGAATTTCCCGCACTGGTGCCCCAGCAGGCGATCATTATAACGTGTGCCGGCAATGCCCTGCCTGATGGAACGCCGCAGGATGCGGACGATGTCCACCATTTTGGCGATGACTTCCGCCTCGCTGAGGCCGCCGCGCGCCATTTCATATTGAACGGCAAGTTTCCAGAGCGGTGTCCTTTTCCTCCCGTCTTTGCGCAGCATCTCTTCGCAGGTCGTGAATGGCACAGTCATGCCTCTCCGCGACAGCACCGGAAGGACCGGCAGGAGCCTTTTCACAGTGAGAATCTTGAACTTCCGGCGCAGTCCGGCAACAACACTGCCACTGACGAACTCAGCGGCTTTTACTTCCACGAGCTGCCGGCCGCCTGATTTGTGCAGGAGAATTTCATGAGCGTTCACCAGGCCGCCAAGCTTTCCTGCCAGGTCACGCCCCTGCCCTTCCACCCACAGCAGGGTTTCAAAACAGTCACCGAACATGGATACCTTGAAGCCATCCACGTCAATTACTTCTATCATGCCGCCGCCGGTTGAGATTGCGATCAGTGAATGCTTTTCGCCCGCGTTACGCAATGTGAGCCGATAGGTGTTTGGATGAGGGTCACCTGCATCTACAGTCTTAATGCGAATCTTTACTCCGGCATTGCGCAGTGCCTTTGGAGACCCAGGCAAACGTTCATCGGCGGCGTCCCAGCCCAGCAGGCCGCCGAACAACCCCATGTCCGAACCCTGCGTTTCGTGCGTTGTCGGCAAAGATCCTTTGCGGTCAAACTCCACGAGCACTTCGTTGAAATCTGAATCCATCAGGTCGCGAGCCAGCCGGCCGATGCGCAACCCCGCCGCACAATGCGAACTGGAAGGCCCGCGCATCACCGGCCCTATCACGTCGTTAAAGATACTGACAATTGTTTCCATGTTGCTCCAGATCCCCGCCTTCCATGGAGTTTCTACCACAGGAATTCAGCGGCAGTCGAGATGAAACGGCAAAACCGAGTTTCAATCCGGATATTGCCTAGCGTTGCCATAGGCCACAACCAAATTAAGATATTTATTCACCACCCGGCCTCCCGGCCTCAAGTGCCCGAAGGAAAACCCAAGGCAAGAAATATTACAATGTCTTGTTCTGACTTGTTCCCCCTTGTGCTTCCTTTGTGGTAAAAATTTTCTTATCTTCTGCGAGAAAATGCAAGAAGTTGACCGATAATAGTATTGTTCGATCGTCTGCTTGAAGTCTGCAATAAGATCCTTCTTGCTGGACTTCCCTCATTTGTCATTTCGAAAAAATGAAAGAAACTTATAGCTTCCCGATCCGACCTCATACACTGCAGCGCCATTCTCCATCCGCAGGAATTTCACGCCTTTGGCTTTCGCTGCAGGTTTAGCTGACTCCATCACTCCAGCAGCATCCTTCGCAGCGACAGGTACGTATACCGTTGCCGTGGTGTTGATCGGAATCGTAACGTCCATCGTCAGCTTATCCCCATCACGCTTCCAGTTGCTGACGATCAAACCATGGATGGAATCAAACGATGTATTGGCCCAGGTTAAACCCTCACCCCCTTCGACTCTGCTCAGGGCAGGAACTGCCGGCTTGATGATAATAGTTTTGTAACCCGGACTCGCCGCCTTGATGCCGCCTACCCCGCCATACAGGTATTCGCCTACCGCTCCAAATGCGTAATGATTGAATGAATTCATTCCTATGTCGCCGAACCCCCTGTCAGGCGTCCAGCCGTTCCAGCGCTCCCACATTGTCGTGGCGCCGTTTTTCACAGGGAACAGCCACGAGGGATATGTATCCGTGAGCAGCAGCCTGTACGCCACATCATCGCGTCCAGCAAGACTAAGCGCAGGCAACAACCTCGGCGTTCCAATAAAACCCGTGGCCAGGTGCCAGTCGAACCGCTTGATCTCGTCCACGAATTTCGCCGCCGCCTTTTCGCACATTTCTGCCGGAAGAAGATCCATGGTGAAAGCCAGCGCATATCCGGTTTGACTGCATCCCTTAAGCGAACCGTCCGGCTGCAGAAACTCCCTCACGAAAGCAGCCTTTACCTCTTCATGCAGTTTAGCATAACGACTGGCGTCATCATCACGGCCTATGGCTTTGGCCATTTCCGACATTATCCGCGCCAGGTATGCATGATAAGCGGTGTCCATGGCGTCTGCACTGGCGCCGCCACCGGCATTCAGCCAGTCGCCAAAACCGCCGACCTTTGAAATACCATCCCTGGTTTTGCCGTCCAGCCACTTCATGTATTTCTCCATGGCGGCAAAGCGTTCCGTCACTATCCGCGTATCGCCGTAGGCCCTGTAAATGTTATAGGTGCACAACAGCGCGGCATCGCCCCATGCCGTCGCGCCGCCGCCACCCATTATGTCCGGCACCACATGCGGAAAGGAACCATCACCCTGCTGATCGTCCTCGCAGGTCTGCAGCCAGCGGCTGAAGAAAGCCGCGACATCAAAGTTGTACGCCGCCGTCGGCGCAAAGAACTGCGTATCACCGGTCCAGCCCATGCGTTCGTCGCGCTGGGGACAATCCGTGGGAACTTCAAGGTAGTTCCCCTTCTGACCCCAGATGATATTGCTGTAGAGCTTGTTCAACAGCGGATACGAACACTCGAAACTGCCGGTCCGCCGCATCGCCGTGTGCACCACAATACCCGTAACCGCGGTAAGATCCGGCTTCGACGTGAGTCCGCGCACCTCCACGTACCTGAACCCGTGGAACGTAAAGTACGGCTCGAGGACTTCCTCTCCCTTGCCCGACAGTATGAAGAAGTCGGTTGCCGGACAACTGCGCAGCGAGGCTGTATAAATTGTGCCGTCCGGATTGATCATCTCACCGTGACGCACCGTGATCCTCTGCCCGGCTGTACCCTGTACCCTCAGGCGCACCCAGCCGACCATGTTCTGGCCAAGGTCGAATGTCCAGCAGCCAGGCCGCGGCTCAGTAACCTTGATTGCCGGAAGTTCGTTCATAACCATTGATGGTTCGGCTACCGATGCCTGCACGCGCATATTTTTCTGGGGGACGTCTTCAACAATGACGGGGTTCCAGCCGGTATCGTTGAATCCTGTCTTATCCCAACCCGGCATCTCCAGCCGCGCGTCATATTCACAACCCATGATAAGGTCGGCATGCTTGATCGGACCATATGATGCCTTCCAGGTGGAATCACTTGCCACCACCTGCGTGGTTCCATCCGCCAGCTCAATTACCAGCTGGGCCAGGAATCGCGGGCGGCCGCCATAAACATTGCGCCGGCAAAGATGTGCCAGGTCACTGGCATACCAGCCGTCGCCAAGAATGGCGCCGATTGTGTTTGCACCTTTTTCCACCTGATCCGTTACATCGTATGTCTGGTAATGAACCCTTTTACGGAACTCGGTCCAGCCGGGAGCAAAGAAATCCTTGCTGACGCGTTTGCCGTCAAGGCGCAATTCGTATGTTCCCAGGGCAGTGACATAGACTGTCGCACGATTCACTTTCCGGGCCACCGTAAAGTCCTTGCGAAGATACGGCGCAGGTACGCGTGCCAGGTCGGCAACCGGCGGCCCTCCCTTCAACGGTGAACCGCCGACATCCGGGGTGGCCCATGCCGAGTCATCGAAATCAGGTTTTTCATAACCGGCCGCAGGTTCCTGTGACGCTTTCCAGGTGTTATCCGTCGGCACCACCATATCATCGCCGGATTCAAACTGAACCACCAGCCGGCCCGTTACTCCGGGAAGATACGGATCCGTATGACCTGCCACCAGCGTTACAACATTTGCTCCCGGACGCAGGGCCTTAGTCGCATCCAATCGCGCAGTGCGTTCCCACTGCGCGCCATATCCGATGGCAGTTCCATTTACGGCAGCCTTACAGTAATTGTAAGCATAGAGAGCCAGAACTGCGCGCCGAATCCTGCGGTCTGCCGGAATATCCACGCGCTTGCGGAAACAGGTGTTGACGCTGGCCTTGCCCTTATTTCCCGGCATCCTCAGCCATTTCAATCCATGGATATTGAAAAGCTTGTCATCCGCGACCGATTCCGGCGAAGGATTGTACGCCGCATCATAACCAATCCATTTTGCCTGCCAGGCCGAAAGGCCTGCCCCGGCGTAGCTTCCCTGCGAAGACGGGCGTTCCATACTTAACAATCCCATCGTCCAGACCGCCGGCTTGCTCCACCCGCTGACTGCTTCTCTTTCAGGTTTCAGGTTTCCGGTTTCAGCCTTTTCAACCCACACCTTCACCTTCCAATGGCAAATGACGAATGACTCCAGCGGCTTCCCTTTATACTCAACCTGGCTGCTCTGGTCCGAAACCACTTTCCCGCTGTCCCACAGATCACCCTTGTCCTTCTTCAGCAGTTCCTCGCTCGACGCCACAAGGATCTGATACGCAGTTTGTTTCTGGCCCCGAGGAATTGCGGATTTCGGATTGCGAATTGCGGATTCTAAGATTTGCCCTCCGACTTCTGCTTTCTTCAATTCCGCATTCTGCACTTCGCATTCCGCAATTTCCCAGGAAAGCCTTGGCTTTCCTGAGTCGATTCCCATCGGATTCTCCCGGTACTCGCACCGGAGTTGAACCGGCCCAAAGTCCGCCTTCCACCACCCTGCCTCAGCAGGCAATAGAGACATCAATACTGCGGCGACTGTCCCGCAAAAAATACCGATTTTGTTTTCCATATCTTTATTCCCTCTGACTTCTGACTATTGCTCACTTCCCGTCGGCCTGCATTAACCGCACCGGGCTAGAGGGGTCAGCCCTTAACGGCGTGTTGCCCAAAAGCCCGGTTTAAGAAAAATCACCATAGCCGACACAACTCCGCTGATCCGATATTCATTTTCACCAACTGCTGGATTTGCGACCGAAATTCTCGGTAAAT